>ERZ809407.50-NODE-50-length-116947-cov-13.349648_pt1 | contig 116947 bp, 116 predicted proteins | sample MGYA00520792_ERZ809407 | MGnify/ENA primary metagenome ERZ809407 (study PRJEB31576, sample SAMEA3212665) | Homo sapiens | biome: human-gut; feature: human gut; material: fecal | place: Sweden | collected 2012 ...
GGATACCGAATGATTCAGAAAGATGGAGTGGATATTGAAATGTTACCGGACGACTTGAAACGAATCGGGCACGTTATTTTGGCGTGAGACTTTCCGCAGAAAAAGTCTTTTCTTGTGTTATAATTAAAAGAAAAAAGAGGTAATTTATGGAAGAAAAGTTAATATATAAAGGAATTATTTTTGATTTAGTCCGAAAAGATGTTGAAATCAAGAATAAAGCCTATAAAAGAGACATCATCCGTCATCCAGGTGGTGTAGGTGTGATTTGTATCGTTGATGGTAAGATCTTACTTGTAAGACAAGAGCGTCCAGCTATTGGTAAAGAAACATTAGAAATTCCGGCGGGTAAACTCGAATATGGTGAAGATCCAATGGAATGTGGTCTTCGTGAATTAAATGAAGAAACGGGTATGGCTTGTGATAAACTTGAACTTTTATTAAGTTTTGTATCCACCCCAGGCTTTTGCGATGAAAGAATCTGGATTTATAAAGCGATCAACCCAAGAAAAGCGGATATAAAACTTAGCTTAGATGAAGATGAAGAAATTGATACTTTGTGGCTGGATTTAGAAACTGCCTTTGAGTATACAAGAAACGGAAAGATTGATGATGGTAAGACTGTGATTGCGATCAGTCAAATGATGGTAGAAAGGAATTAAGATTATGAATTTTGTGGTGATTTCACCAAACTATCCAGAAAGCTACTGGATGTTTTGCAGGGGATTAAAAGAAAATGGGGCTAAAGTTTTAGCCATTGTCGATACACCCTACAATCAATTGAAACAAGAATTAAAAGAATATTGTGACGAGATCTATGTTGTAAAAAGTTTCCATGATTATGATGAAATGGTCAAAGCTTGTGGTTATTTTACATTTAAGTATGGAAAGATTGACTGGATTGAATCCAACAATGAGGCTTGGTTGGATTTAGATGCACATCTTCGTGATGATTTCAATGTGAAAACAGGTTTTTCTCTAAAAAGAATTGAAGAACTTCAATCCAAGTCACAAATGAAAAAATATTATAAAGAAGCTAATGTTCCTGTGGCAGATTATAGAGTACTACATACACTTAAAGATGGCTTAGATTTTGCCGAACAAGTAGGCTATCCATTAGTCATGAAACCCGATCATGGTGTAGGTGCAAGCATGACTTACAAGATCATGAATGCTGAACAATTAGAATCGGTATATATGCAGACAAAGGATCATGTGATGATTCTAGAACAATATATCGATGGAGATGTCTTTACCTTAGATGGTATTTGTGATGAAAACGGGGATATTCGCTATTTAAACAGTTTAGAATATGTCGGCAATTGTATGGATTCTGTACTTTACCAACAAAGTATTGGTTGTTATACAACTTTTGAGATCAGTGATGAATGTCGTGACATTGTACAAAGAACAATCCATGCGTTTAAAATCAAGAATCGCTTCTTCCATTGCGAATTCTTTCGATTGAATCATGATGTGCAAGGTTTAGGAGAAAAGGGACGTATCTTTGGTTTAGAAGTGAATTTCAGACCCCCAGGAGGATTCTGTCCGGATTTAATGAATTATGCCGGAGAATTGGATGTGTATCGTTTATGGGCCGAAGTCATCTTGAAACAAAATGCTTCTTATTCAAAGCTTAGAAGATATTCGGCTGGTTTTGTAGGAAGAAGAAACTCCATCAAATATCGTTTTACAGTAAAAGAAGTGGAAGAGATGTTTAAAGAAGATATGATTGAAGTCTTATATCTTCCTGAAGCTTTTGCAGCTGCGATGGGCGATGTCGCAATTGTTGCCAAATTTACAAGTCCTGCAAGGCGAGATGAATTCTTTAAGACTGCATTAAGAAGGAAGGATCGATTATGATCGTTGAAAAAGAACTTTTCATGACAAAGCTTAATGAAACAAGAAAAGTCTTTATTTATCTACCCGATGATTATGAAACAAGTAATAAACAATATCCTGTTTTATATGCCTTTGATGGACACAATATCTTTTTAGATGCATATGCCACTTATGGCAAAGCTATTCATATTCAACAACATATAGAAAAGCTAGGCATCGATATGATTGTTGTTGGACAAGAATGTAGCCATGTTGGAAATAATCGCTTAAAGGAATACGCTCCCTACTCTTTCTATGATCCGGAATATGGTTCTTTTGAAGGTCAAGGAGAAGAAACGATGGATTTTTTCGTACATGAATTAAAACCATATATAGATGATCACTATAGAACCAAAAAAACAAGAAAGAATACATTTATTGGTGGAAGCAGCTGTGGTGGTTTAATGGCTTTATATGCAGCCTATGCCTATTCCAATGTATACTCAAAGGCCATTGTGATTTCTCCTTATGTATTAGAAAGTATGGATGCGATTCTGAAAGATATCCATCAAAGTCATATTCAAAAGAACACTTCTATCTATCTATCTTGGGGTTCAAATGAAACAAGCTTGATGCATGAATTTGTTTGGCAAACAAAGGCATGTACAGAAATTGGCAATGCCCTATCTAAAAAAGGAGTCAACGTCTTATACAATGTAATTCCTGAAGGAAGACATTGTGAGGAAGACTGGGAAAAAGAATGTGATACATTCCTTCCTTTCTTGGTACAATGAATCGAAGTGTAGTGATTCAAGAGCTTGAAACAAAAGCTAAACGTAAAATTGTCATTAGTGATATCCATGGAAATTTAGATCTATATTTAAAATTATTAGATCAAATTTCTTATAAGCCCAATGAAGATTGTTTGATTCTTCTAGGAGATTTAATTGAAAAAGGAAAAAGAAATCTAGATACCCTGCATTATATTATGCACCAAGTACAAAATGAAGATGTACATTGTATCATGGGAAATTGTGATTTTATTGCGAAGAATGTTCTTTATTCGTATCGCTTAGATTTTTTAAAACATGTGCTTGGTTTTCGTAAAGAAAGTTTGATTCATGAAATGACAAGAAAGCTAAATTTTGAGATTACACATAATAGTAATATGGCAAATGTTTGTCAGATTCTAAGAAAGCACTATTTAAAAGAATTATGTTTCTTAAATGATTTACCTCATGTTTTAGAAGATGAAGACCATATATATGTGCATGCGGGTATTGAATCAAACGAAAATTTTGGAACCGATTTTAAACAAGTCATGACACATCCCTTCTTTTTAGAAACAAATGTGATTTTTAAAAAGAATGTCGTAGTAGGCCATATGCCTGTGACAGAATATTGTACGCATATTGCCTCTTTTGATCCTATTTATGATGCAAAACATAATATTTATAGTATAGATGGTGGCAATATGGTGAAATATGGCGGTCAATTAAACGCCCTTATATTTGAAGGCAATACTGTAAAAATGGATCGATGTGATTTTCTTCAAGAAAGAAAAGTCGTTCATGATGTCAAATATCATACACAAATTCCCTTCTTTATTACTTTTAATCATGGTAATATTCAAATTCTTGAACAAAATTCGATACAATCAAAAGTATATTGTCCCTACAACAATCGTACATTCTGGGTTGAAAATGAATTTGTGACAAAAGACATGAAGGCGTATGATTATACAAATTATGAGATTCCATTAAAAAAAGGCGATACCGTCAAAGAGGTATTCGCCTATCAAGATAAAGTTCAAATCAAAAAGAATGGTATACTAGGCTGGACCTATCGTTCGAACCTAGAATGATACTATTCTTTTTTTTCGATTGCTTGTTCTAAATATGTGATCAATGCATTGACTTCATCTTCACTTGTGTGCCAACTTGTCACGAATCGAATGACATAGTGATCATCGCATTTTTTCCAGATTTCAAAATCAATGTTTTCACTTAAGAATTGGTATTGTTCCTTGGATACATTCACAAAAATCTGGTTTGTATCACTCTTCATGAATAAGGCATAGCCAAGTTCTTGTAGTTTAGATTGAATTTTCTGTGCTAAAACAACCGATTGTTTGGCATATCCAAAGAAAGCATCATGTTCAAATAAGCCTAAGAATTGAATGCCTAAAAGCCATCCTTTGGCAAGCATTGCTCCATTTTGTTTCATCACAAAACGGAAATAAGGCTTTAATTCAGGATTGGAGATGACAACAGCTTCTCCCATTAAAGCTCCATTTTTTGTTCCGCCAATATAGAATACATCACAAATATTGGCCAGGTCATTTAAAGTATAATCTACAGTGGATAAGGCAACACCTAGTCTTGCACCATCCATCATTAAATAGAGACCTAATTCATCGCAAACTTCACGAATATTTTTTAATTCGTCTAATGTATACACCGTTCCATATTCTGTGGCATTGGAAATATAAACCATTTTTGGATAAACCATGTGTTCATATGAAAGCATATGTGCATCAAATACTTTACGAATATCGCTAGGATTGATCTTTCCAGCATAATTATTTACCGGAATTACTTTATGTCCTATAGCTTCAATCGCACCCGTTTCATGGGTGGCGATATGTCCTGTATCACAGGCAATCACGGCTTCAAATGGTTTTAAGCAAGCTTTGATGATTGTTTGGTTAGTAATCGTTCCTCCAACTAAAAAGTGGATATCTACATCGTAGTCTGGAATATGTTTTTTAATGGTTTCTTTGGCATTTTGACAAATCGCATCCATACCATACCCAGTAAAAGAATGCCCATTGGTAGTATTCATATATTCCATGATTTCTGGAATACATCCTTGGCCATAATCATTTCTAAAAAATAACATTTTTATCAACTCCCAAAACCATTGTAACACAAAAAACAGGTCATTTGACCTGTTTATTCAATTTATTCTTCTTTTAAGCCCATGATTTCATCCGTAAATAGACGAGCATCCATCAATTTCAAATCTTCAGCGATGTATGGCTTAAATTCCATTTGATCTAATATATCTTTTTGTAAATCTACACCTGGAGCGATTTCGATCAATGTTAATTTACCATTAATTAACTTAAATACGGCACGCTCAGTGATATATAAGACTTTTTGACCTGTTTCACTCGCATAATCTGCTGAGAAAGTAACCTGTTCAATATGGTTTTTGAATTTTTTGATCTGTCCTTCTTGATCAATTGTCAATTTACCATTAGCAATTGTTTCTTTTAAACCTTTAGCTGTGAATGTTCCACAATAAACGACAACTGGTGATGTTTGGGTAATATTAATAAATCCACCACATCCTGCAATTTTTGGTCCGAAACGAGAAACGTTGATATCACCTTTTGGATCACATTCAGCAAGTCCTAAGAAGGCTTGGTCTAATCCACCACCATCATAAAAGTCAAACTGATATGTTTGGTCAATGATTGCGTCTGGGTTTGTACATGCACCAAAGGCAGTTCCATTCATTGGAACACCACCGATCCCTCCAGCTTCTACAGTCATCTTAAGTCCTGGTAAACCTTCTTCGTTGGCAACATTTGCGATACCTTCTGGCATACCAATTCCCAAGTTGATAACAGCTGATGGATCCAATTCCATAGCAGCACGACGACAAACAACTTTACGTGCATTTAATGGCATTGGTTCAATTGAATCAACTGGGACACGAATTTCACCACAGAATGATGGGTTGTATGGATCTGAGTAAGTTTGCCAGTGATTTTCTGGATCTGCAACTACGATTGCATCAACATAAATACCTGGAATCTTAACATCCATTGGTTTTAAAGAACCGCGTTCTACAACTTTTTCTACCTGTAGAATAACTTTACCACCACTGTTTTTAACAGCTTGGGCAATACTGATTGAATCAAGAGTAGCTGCTTCTTTACACATTGAGCAGTTTCCATCTTCATCGGCATATGTACCACGAATTAAAGCAATATCCAATGGGAATGATTTATAACGTAACCATTCTTCTCCATCCATATTGATTAATTCGACTAAGTCTTCCTTAGTGCGTTCATTCATTTTCGCACCTTCTAGACGTGGGTCAATAAATGTTTTCAAACCAATTTTAGTGATAACGCCAGGACGGTGTCCAGCAATTTCACGGAACATCAAACTGATGGTTCCTAGTGGTAAGTTGTATCCTTCTACTTTATTCTCAAAAACTAATTTTTGGAAAGTAGGAATCAATCCCCAGTGACCACCAATAATTCTTTTTAACAATCCTTCATGACCCATATGGTTCAATCCAAGATCAGGTGTTCCATCCCCTACACCAGCAGAGAACATAACTGTTAAATCTCTTGGGTGTCCAGTTTCTAAGAAACTCTTTTCAATGGCAACACTAAGTTCTTGAGGGTGACCCATCCCAATAAATCCACCAACACCAATTTTATCACCATCTTTGATCAAACTGATGGCTTCTTGGGCTGACATTACTTTTGACATTTAAATCATCCTTTCAAATAATTATTTGTTTTTAAATTCTTTTTCTTTTACTTTATTTACGAAGCATTCCATTCCGTAAGTTTGATCTTCTGTTGCGAAGCAATCCGAGAAATCTTTTACTTCGATAGCGATAGCTGAATCTATATCTGTTTGAAGTCCAGCGTTGATTGCTTTTTTAGCTTGAGCAACAGCGATTGGAGCGTTCTTGCAGATTCCGTTAGCCATCTTTAATGCAGTTGCCATTAATTCTTCTTGAGGAACTACCGCGTTTACCAATCCAATAGACAATGCTTTATCCGCTTTGATGTTACGAGCTGTAAAGATCATTTCTTTAGCAATTCCAGCAGGTACTAAACGAGCTAAACGTTGAGTTCCACCAAAACCTGGAGTAATTCCTAATCCTACTTCTGGTTGTCCAAATACAGCATTTTCAGCTGCAATACGAATATCACAAGCCATGCTTAATTCGCATCCACCACCTAATGCGAAACCATTTACGGCTGCAATTACTGGGCAGTGTAGAGTTTCAATTTGACGGAAGATTTTGTTTCCGTAAGCTCCATATTCAGCAGCTTCTTCAACAGTTTTGTCTTTCATTTCAGCAATATCTGCACCAGCAACAAATGATTTGTTTCCAGCACCAGTAATAATTACACAATAAGTGTCTTTATCCGCTTCTACTGTATTCACAGCTTCTTCTAAGTCGTTTAATACAGCTGTTGATAAAGCGTTTAATGCTTTTTCACGATTAATTGTGATAATTGAAACGTGACCTTGTTTTTCTAATAATACGTTTTCCATGATTGTTCTCCTCTAATATTTAAATAAAAAGTGAAACAACGAGTGTTTCACTTTAGTTATTTCACTAGTTGTAGCTGTAGAATCCTTGTTTAGTTTTTTGACCTAATTTTCCAGCACGAACCATTTTCTTTAATAATGTACATGGACGATATTTAGGATCTCCTGTTTCAGTATATAATACTTCCATTACATCTAAAACAATATCCAATCCAATTAAGTCACCCAAAGCCAATGGTCCCATTGGGTGGTTAGCTCCAAGTTTCATAGCTGTATCGATATCTTCAACACTTGCCAATCCTTCTTGGTAAATGAAACAAGCTTCATTGATCATTGGAATTAAGATACGGTTAACTACGAATCCAGGTCCTTCAGCAACTTCTACTGGAGTTTTTCCTAATGATTTAGAGTATTCGATGATAGCTTCTTTTGTTTCAACTGGAGTGTTTTCACCAGAAATAACTTCAACTAATTTCATACGATCAGCTGGGTTAAAGAAGTGCATACCGATAACATTGTGTTTGATTCCGTTAGCAATTTCAGTAACACTTAAACTTGAAGTATTTGTTCCGAAAATGCAGTCTTCTTTACAGATTTCATCTAAAGTCTTGAACAAATCTTTTTTGATTTCCATTTTTTCAAGAACAGCTTCAACGATTAAATCGCAGTCAGCTAAGTCTTTGTATTCACCAGCAGTTAAGTTAGCTTTGATACCTTCTGCTTTTTCAGCAGTCATTTTTTCACGAGATACTAATTTATCTAATTTAGCACCAATTTTGTTGATACCATTTTGTGCCCATTCGATTTTAATATCACATACAGTTACATTGTATCCAGCTGTAGCAAATGCATTGGCAATACCTTGCCCCATTGTTCCAGCACCAATAACACCTACATTTTTCATTTTAAATATGCTCCTTTTTATTATTCAGCTTTTGCAGCTTTAATTGATTCTACTAATAAAGGTAATACAGTTGCGCAATCTCCAACGAATCCCATGTTAGAAATATTGAAGATTTCTGCTTGAGGGTCACGGTTGATAGAGATGATCAAATCTGATTTATCCATACCTGCACAGTGTTGTACAGCTCCAGAAATACCGCAAGCGATATATAATGAAGGACGTACAGTCTTACCTGTTTGACCTACCTGACGATCTTTATCTAAGAATCCATCTTCAACAACGGCACGTGTACAGCAAACTACTCCACCTAATTCGTCAGCTACTTTTTGAAGTACATCTAAGCAGTTTTCAGCACCACGACCAGCACCTACTAAGATGTCAGCTTTTGTGATATCTACATCGGCTTTAACTTTTTCAATTACTTTTTCTACGAATACTTGAGGATCTGTTGTTCTCCAAGTTGGTGTAAATTCTTCAACTTCACCAGTACGAGTTGGATCTGTTGGAGCCAATTCGAATACTTTTGGTCGAATTGTAGCCATCTGTGGACGAGTGTCTTTACATACGATTGTACCAAATAAGTTACCACCGAATGTAGGACGAGTTACGTCTAATAATGATTCACCATTTTCTTTAGCATATTCTAAGTCTACTTCGATCTTAGTAGCATCCGCAGTTAGACCTACATTTAAACGAGCAGCTACTCGTGGTGCTAAATCACGTCCTAATGGAGTAGCACCAGTTAACATTGAATCTGGTTTATGAGCTAAAACAACTTGTGTTAAAGCATCTGCATAGAATTGAGTTGAATAGTCTTTTAATAAAGCATCATCAACAACGATTACTTTGTCAGCTCCATGACTAATAACTTCTTGAGCTTTTTCTTTTACATTTTCTCCAAGCAATACACCAACTACTTTGTATCCAAATTCAGGGATAGAAGCAACTAGTTTTCTTGCTTCTGAAATAAGTTCATAACTTACTTCTGCAATGTTTCCGTTTTCTTGTTCAACGAAAACGAAGATATCTTTATATTCTTCAAATCGAGCCATTCTACTTCATCCTCCCTACTTTGTAATGATTTGCTTTTCTTTCAAAGTCTTAGCAATCATATCTGCAGTTTCCTGCTCAGACAATGTGAATACTTCTGTTTTATCAGTAACGTCTTTTGTGAAAGTAGTTTTAACTGATGTAGGAGAACCTTTGAAACCAACTGTTTCAGGATCAATTCCTAATTCAGCATTTGTTAAAACTTCGATCTTGTCTTCTTTACACAAGTCAACGATATTGTCACATTGCATGTAACGAGGTTTGTTCATTCCTGATAATGTTGTGATAACACATGGCAACTTAGCAGTTACGATTTGTTCAACATCTTCTAATGAACGTTTTACAGTGATTGAATCTTCTTTTACTTCTAAGATTTCATCTACGTAAGTAATTTGAGGAATATCCAAACGTTCAGCAGTTTGAGGTCCTACCTGAGCAGTATCACCATCAATAGCTTGACGACCAGCGATAACTAAGTCGAACCCTACTTTTTTCAAAGCAGCAGCTAAAGCGATACTTGTAGCACATGTATCAGATCCACCTAATACACGGTCTGTTAATAAAACACCTTTGTCAGCACCCATAGCAACGCCTTCTTTTAACATTTCAGCAGCTTTAGGTAATCCCATTGTCATTACAACAACTTCGGTGTCAGGGTTTTTATCTTTTAATTCCAATGCAGCTTCCAAACCAGCTAAATCATCAGGGTTTGTGATTGCAGGAACACCGTCACGAATTAACGCACCCGTTTTTTTATCAACTGTAATTTCAGTTGAATCCGGAACTTGTTTTTCTAAAACAACGATTTTCATTTTTAAACACCAATTCCTTTCTTACTTCAACATAGCGCCAGAGATAACCATACGTTGTACTTCTGAAGTACCTTCGTAGATTTCAGTGATCTTAGCATCTCTAAACATTCTTTCTACTGGTAAATCACGAGTATATCCGTATCCACCTAATAATTGGATAGCCTTAGTTGTAATTTCCATTGCTGTTTCAGCAGCGAATAATTTTGCTTCAGCAGCTAATTGAGTATAAGGACGACCTTCTTGTTTAGCAGTAGCTGCAGAGTATACTAACCAACGAGCTGCATCTGTTTTTGTTTGCATATCAGCTAATTGGAATTGAGTGTTTTGGAATTTAGCGATTGGACGACCAAATTGTTTACGTTGTTTTACATAAGCAACTGCTTCGTCGATAGCACCTTGAGCAATTCCTAATGCTTGAGCAGCGATACCAATACGTCCACCATCAAGTGTCTGCATGGCAATCTTGAATCCCATACCTTCTTTTCCTAATAAGTTTTCTTTTGGAATACGTACATTATTGAAAATTAATTCACATGTAGCAGATCCACGAATACCTAATTTCTTTTCGTGAAGACCGAATGTGAATCCTGGAGTTCCTTTTTCAAGAATGAAAGCAGAAATTCCACGAGTTCCCTTTGTTTTGTCTGTCATGGCAAAAATTACATATACATCAGCTTCTCCAGCATTTGTAATGAAGATTTTTGTACCATTGATAACATATTCGTCACCATCTAATACAGCTGTTGTTTGTTGTCCAGCAGCATCTGTACCGGCATTTGGTTCAGTTAAACCAAAGGCAGCTAATTTCTTACCTGTACATAGATCTGTTAAGAATCTTTGTTTTTGTTCTTCAGTACCAAATTGAGCAATTGGCCAAGTACCTAATGAAGTGTGAGCTGATAAAACTACACCACTTGTTGCACATGTTTTAGACAATTCTTCGATTGCTAAAATGTAGCATAAATAATCTGCGCCAGCTCCTCCATATTCGCGAGAATAAGGAATACCAAGCATCTTAGCTTGACGCATCACTTCTACAGATTCCTTAGGGAATCTTTCGTTTTCGTCAACATCCGCTGCGTTTTCTTTTATTTCGTTTTGCGCAACTTCTCTGAACAACTTTTGCATCATTAATTGTTGTTCTGTTAAATTGAAATCCATAAATGAAGTTCTCCTTTCCAGTTTTCTTGAACTATTCGAATTAGGACATCGATAGCATGAGAAAGTATGTTAAACTTTTCACACAGTCATATTCTACATACTTTTTTGAGCGTCGTCAATGATTTTGTTAATATTTTAACAAATTGTTTTAAACACTTACTCTTATTAATATATATAAAGTATTTTTAATATGTGAAAATATAAACAAGTGGTTGACATACCCTATTTTAAGGACTAGACTAAGCATGTAAAGTGAATCTCGATTTAGAGTAGAAAGTAGGTATACAAATGAGAAAAGCTTATATTGTTGCTGCGAAACGTAGTGCAATTGGTACTTTTTTAGGAAGTCTAACAGATGTTGATTTAGCAACTGTTGGAGCTACAGTTTTAAAAGAAACTATTAAACAAGCAAACATTGATCCAGCAAACTTGGACGAAGTTATTATTGGTAACGTAATCGCTGCAGGTTTAGGACAAAACATTGCTCGTCACGTTGCATTCGATGCAGGTATTCCTGTTGAAGTATGTGCACAATCTATCAATATGTTATGTGGTTCAGGTTTGAAAGCCGTTATGGAAGCTACACTTCGTATTCAAGCTAACTTTGGTGATTTATATGTTGCTGGTGGTGTTGAATCTATGACACGTGCTCCATTCATGTTGAGCTATAAAAACCGTACAGGAACTAAAATGGGTGACCAAAAATTAGTGGATGCTATGTTACACGATGGTTTAACAGATGCAATGTATGGAATTCACATGGGATGTACAGCTGATAACATTGCTAAAAAATACAACATTTCACGTGAAGCACAAGATGAATTCGCATTTGCTTCGCAAGAAAAAGCTTTAGCGGCTATTGCTGCAGGTAAATTTAAAGACGAAATCGTTCCTATTACTTATAAAACTCGTAAAGGTGAAGTGGTATTCGATACAGACGAACACCCTCGTAAAACAAGCTTAGAAAAATTAGCTAAATTACGTCCAGCCTTCAATGCAGATGGAACTGTAACTGCAGGTAATGCTTCTGGTATCAATGATGGTGCTTCATTTACAATCGTTGCTAGTGAAGACGCTGTTAAGAAATATAACTTAAAACCAATTGCTGAAGTTATCGGATTTGGACAAGGTGGAGTAGATCCACGAGTTATGGGATTAGGTCCTACTCCAGCTATCTTAAATGCATTAAAATATGCAGATCTAAAGATTGAAGATCTTGACTTAGTTGAATTGAACGAAGCATTTGCTGCTCAATCATTAGGTGTTATCCACGAATTAGAAGAAGCTACAGGTATGGATCGTGAAGCCTTCTTAGCTAAGACAAACGTAAATGGTGGAGCTATTGCTTTAGGTCACCCAGTAGGTGCTAGTGGAAACCGTATCTTAGTTTCATTGTTATATGAAATGCAAAAACGTAAATCAAAAATTGGTCTTGCTTCCCTATGTATTGGTGGAGGACAAGGTGCTGCTGTTATCGTAAAAATGTGCGATTAATTAATAAGGAGACGTGTTCTCCTTATTTCTTTAAATTCACTTGTGAATTTTTTAATTTGTGATTGATTTTCATCATTCACTATGTTAAAGTTTAAAAGGTAAATGACTAATAGTCTTACATGGAGGAATATTAATATGACAAAAAAAGTAGTTTTAGCAGGTGCATGTCGTACTGCTATTGGTAAAATGGGTGGAGCTTTAAGTAACACTCCAGCTGCTGAATTAGGTTCTATTGTTATTAAAGAAGCATTGAACCGTGCAGGTGTTAAACCTGAACAAGTTGACGAAGTATTAATGGGATGCGTTATCCAAGCTGCTCAAGGACAAAACGTTGCTCGTCAAGCTAGTATCAAAGCTGGTCTACCAATTGAAGTTCCTGCCGTAACATTAAACGTTGTTTGTGGATCTGGTTTGAACTGTGTTAACCAAGCTGCTGCAATGATCATGGCTGGTCAAGCTGATATCGTTGTTGCTGGTGGTATGGAAAATATGTCAATGGCACCATATGCTATGACTAAAGCACGTTTTGGTTACCGTATGAACAACGCTACTATCGTTGATACAATGGTAAACGATGCATTAACAGATGCATTCAACCACTACCACATGATGATTACTGCTGAAAACATCTGTGATCGTTGGAACTTAACTCGTGAAGAATTAGATGAATTCTCAGCTAACTCTCAACAAAAAGCTGAAAAAGCTATGGCTGAACACAAATTCGATGATGAAATCGTACCAGTTCCAGTTAAAGTTAAAAAACAAATCGTTGAATTCAAAGTGGATGAAGGACCTCGTCCAGGAACTACTGTTGAAACATTGGCAAAATTACGTTGCTGCTCTGGTAAAGAAGGCGGAATGGTAACTGCTGGTAATGCTTCAGGAATCAATGATGGTGCTGCTGCAATCGTTGTTATGAGTGAAGAAAAAGCTAAAGAATTAGGTGTTACACCAATGGCTACTTGGGTACAAGGTGCATTAGCTGGTGTTGAACCAGAAATTATGGGTATTGGACCAGTTGCTGCAACTCGTAAAGTTATGGAAAAAACTGGATTAACAGTTGATGATATGGACTTGATCGAAGCAAACGAAGCATTCGCTGCACAATCTGTTGCTGTTGCTAGAGAATTAGGATTCGATATGAGCAAAGTTAACGTTAACGGTGGAGCCGTAGCATTAGGACACCCTGTTGGAGCTAGTGGATGCCGTATCCTAGTTACTTTACTTCACGAAATGCAAAAACGTGATGCTAAGAAAGGTTTAGCTACACTTTGCATCGGTGGTGGTATGGGTTGTGCTACTATCGTAGAACGTGACTAATTTCTATATAATAATTAACTAAACTACTTCTAAAAAGAGATTCAACAAAAATTGAATCTCTCAGGTTGTTGACAAAAGCCTATACCTTTTCGTAAGGACATAGGCTTTTTATTGTATATAGGCAATTTTCAAAATGAAATTGTCTTTTTTTGTATATTTTGAAGGATATATAGAAGATTTCGATGGCTTTCTTCTATATTTTCCTCTCCAAAGGGACATTTTCTTCAGATTATGGCACGCAAAAATCAACCAAGCATTCTGTTGGTTTTTCTTCAAGCCTTTTAACCTTGTGAAACGTGGTCCATTGTTTTCTTTACAGTCCGCAAATATTCGTTCAATGGTTTCTTTTCTTTGTGGATAAATTTCTTTCCATTCCATAGTATGACGGATCTCATCGGCATATTCTCTAAACTCTTTCCATAGGTGTCGTTCAATAACTTTTGTCATGTTCTTACTCTTTGTACATTTGTTTCTAAGAGGACAATCCTTGCAGTCTTTTGGATCCGATTTATATTGTCTGTATCCATTTCTTGTAGTAGTTGTATACATAAGGATCTTATCATTTGGACATAGATAACAGTCGTATTCTTCATCATGTACATATTCAGTATGCACCATTGAATCAAAGGCCTCTTTACCTATACATTCTCTATCCTCGTTGATTTCAACCAACATTACTATAACTATGAACACAAATCTAAATCGAATATTATTTATTTTCGCAAGAATATGTTTTATATTCACATACTTCTTAACAAAGAATTTTACTTGTCTACCAAATGTTGACTATTTTCAATAGCCCTTTTTGTCGTTCTTGATAATTCATATCTAGCGTTATTTTAGTGCTATTTCACATATCATATTTCTCTGTTCCGAAACCAAAACCTTAATATACAAAAAAAGAGAAGACCACTAAGTCTTCTCTATTTTTCGATTTCCTTTAAAATGTTTTCAATCTTATTTCCCTGTTCAAGACTTGTATCTTGAATAAAGATCAATTCTGGCATCTTACGAATCTTAATTTTTTTTGCTACACCGGAACGAATAAATCCTTTTGATTGATTTAAAACACGCATACCTGCATCATTACGTCCTTGTTTACCAAGGAATGTAACATACACTTTAGCTTGTGATAAATCATTTGTACATTGTACATCCGTTACCGTGCAAAAACCTAAGTTCGGATTTTTCAATTCAAATTGAAGAATGTGTGAAATCTCTCTTTGAATTGTCATCTCCATACGTTCTGTTTTTAATGACATACTATTCTTCCACTTCCTGATCTTCGAAGCCTTCTATAATATCTCCTACTTTAATATCATTAAAGTTTTCAATTGTCATACCACATTCGTAACCATTTATAACTTCCTTAACATCATTGTCGAAACGACGTAATGATCCAAGTTTTCCTGTATAGATAACGATACCTTCACGAATCAAGCGAACTTTACATTCACGTTTTATCTTACCATCCGTAACCATACATCCGGCAATTGTACCAATCTTACTTACCTTATAGATCTGACGAACATCCGCCTGACCAATGACAACCTCTTCATATACTGGTGCAAGCATACCTTTCATAGCAGCTTGTAATTCTTCAAGAGCCTTATAGATGATGTTGTGTAAACGAATTTCCACACCTTCTTCTTCCGCTTTTTTACGAATAGCTGCACTAGGACGAATGTTGAATCCATAAATAATCGCATTTGAAGCATTTGCCAATAAGATATCTGATTCTGTAATTGTTCCTACAGTTGAACGAATGACATTGATACGAACATTTCCATCAACTTCCAACTTTTCCATACTAGCTTTTAAAGCTTCCGCAGAACCTTGAACATCGGCTTTGATCAAGACATTGATTTCTTGAACATCACCTTCATCAATTTTCTTAGCTAAATCTTCTAAAGACATAGCGCTTGTTGAATTACGTTCTTTTTCAATTTGTTTATCCAAACGATGACCTGCAATTTCAGCAGCCTTCTTATAGCTATCATAAGACATGAATACATCACCAGCTCTTGGCACCTCATTTAAACCAATGATTTCTACTGGACAGCTTGGTTCAGCATGTTTGATTTCCATACCACGATCGTTTGTCATTTTACGAACACGACCATAACTAGTACCAACTACTACACTATCTCCCGTGTGTAATGTACCACGTTGAACTAACAATGTGGCAACAGGTCCACGACCTTTATCCAACTTGGCTTCAATTACTGTACCAGAAGCATTTGTATCTGGATTTGCCTTTAATTCTTGCATATCCGCCACTAACAACATTGTTTCCAACAATTCTGGAACACCAGTTCCCTTTTTGGCAGAAACTTGAGTAAAGATTGTATCTCCACCCCATTCTTCAGGCATAATTCCAAGTTCACTCATTTCAGACATGATACGATCTGGATTTGCGCCTGGCTTATCAATTTTATTTACCGCAACTACAATTGGAACACCTGCAGCTTTGGCATGATCTACCGCTTCTTTTGTTTGTGGCATGACACCATCATCCGCTGCAACAACGATAATAACGATATCGGTTACTTCGGCTCCACGAGCACGCATAGCTGTAAATGCTTCGTGACCTGGTGTATCTAAGAATGTAACTTTTCTACCTTTTAATGATACCTGATATGCACCAATGTGCTGTGTGATACCACCAAATTCATTTTCCGTAACATTCGCTTTACGAATTGTATCCAATAATGTTGTTTTACCATGGTCAACGTGACCCATGATTGTGACAACAGGAGGACGAGGTACTAATTTAGATTCATCTTCTTCTACATTTTGAAGTTGTTCTTCAATATCATCTTCGTCAACAACAACCTCTTTATGTACTTCCACATTGAAGTTCATACAGATCAATTCAATATCCTCATCAGACAATACTGTATTGATTGTTGACATATTTCCCATCATAAATAAGAATTTAATGATTTCAGAACTATTTTTGTGAAGCAATTGTGCTAACTGACCTACAGTAATCGCATCACTATATGTGATTTCCTTTACTGCTTCTTCCTTTTTAGGTGCATTAGACTGATACGAACTCTTATGCCCTTTTCGATTTGGTTTCTTTTTGTTTTTATTGTTGTTATAAGCCATTTAATCACCTAACCTTTCATCTTTTCGATAATCGCTTTGGCAAAGCCACTATCTACAATCGCAATAGCACTCATCTTTTTATAAGAAACATCATCTAATACAGATGGTTCTACCACTATATACGGCACATTGTAATATGTGCATTTATCCTGAATCTTCTTCATCCGGTTTTGTCCGCATAAAGAAGATACAAGTACAAGTTTTGCTTGAGATTTTTGAATACTAACAAGTAAAGAATCACCCTTTGCTACTTTACCAGCACGATAAGCTAGTTGTATCAAATTCGTAACTTTATTCATTGGTAATGATTGCTTCTAATTCCTGATAGACTTCATCGGGAATTTCAGTTTCTAAAGCTCTTTGTAAAGCCTTATTCTTTTTGGCAATAGCCAACGTTTCTAAGCTTTTAGAAATATAAGCACCATGCCCATTCTTTTTACCTGTCAAATCGATCTCAATTGTTTCTTCAGGTGTACGCACCACACGAATCAAATCTTTTTTGGGGAAACGCTCTTGTGTTACGACACATTTTCGCATTGGAATCTTACGCATAAGACCAACTCCTAGTCATCATAATATTCGTCATATTCTTCATAGTCAACATCATCATCCCAGGCATTTTCATCTTCATATTCCTGTTCTTCGATTTCAGCCAACTCTTCTTCCGAATAGATTGGTTTCATATCTTCGTAGTTGAATTTTTTTACTTCAATTGGTTTCTTTTCTTCCTCAATCTTTTCTTTTTTAGGTTTAGAAACTTGAGGCTCCTCTTGTTTATTTGAAGCATCCGCCAAAGATTCAAATTTAGAAGTGTATTCTTTGACATCAGCAGCTGTCTTTTCTTTACGATTTTGTTTCGCAATACGAGCCAATTCTTCCATTTCATCGACTTCTTTTTCTTCAACTGTATTTTCTTTTTCAAATAAAGTATCTTGAGAATGTTCTTCAGCAGCATCCACTTCTTCATCTTCATAAGTAAAATCAGCTACATCAATATTTTCGATTTCAGTTTCATTTGACTTTAATTCTTCAATCTTCTGTTGTTGCTTATAAGCACGTTCTTTGGCTTTCTTTTCTTCGTATTCTTCTTGCATTTTTGCACTAATAGCCATGTAATCAATACCCAATTCCTGCATTTCACTTTCAGATTTGATATCAATCTTGTGATTTGTTAATTTAACAGCCAAACGCGCATTTTTACCACGCTTACCAATCGCTAATGACAATTGGTTATCTGGAACAACAACAATCAATCCATCTTTTACGTTTTCATTTGGAATCACCGCAACACCCACACTAGGGCTTAATGCATTCGCAATTAACTCACTAATGTTGTCAGACCATTCGAAAATATCGATTTTTTCACCATTCAATTCTTCAATGATTGTTTGTACACGACTTCCACGAGGACCAATACATGCTCCAATTGGGTCAATATTTTCATTGTGTGAATAAACGGCAATCTTACATCTTTCACCAGGATCACGAGCAATGGCTTTAATTTCAATAATTCCATTGTAGATTTCTGGAACTTCACGTTCAAATAAACGACGAACAAATACTGGAGTTGCACGAGACACTAAAACTTGAGCACCCTTTGTTTCTTTGTTGACTTCAGTAATCACAACTAAGATGTTGTCGCCTTCCTTGTAATGTTCTGTTGGAATCTGAGCTGATTTTTTCATCATCGCAAATGTTTTACCAATATTTACAATGACGAATTTTTCTTCAACTGTTTCAATCGTTCCTAAAACCATTTCATCCACTTTGTCACAATATTCTTCGTAAACCAATGCTTTTTCGGCTTCACGAATCTTTTGTTTCATTACGTTTTTGGCAAGTACAACAGCCGCACGATCAAAATCCGTAAAATCTACTTCTTCTCCAACCATATCACCTAATTGAATGTTTGGATTTTCTTTTTGCGCTTCTTCCAATTCGATTTCTAATTCATCATCTTCCACTTCTTCAACAACCATACGCTCGTGATAAATGTGAATCGTTCCATCCTCAACATCCACACGAACATAAGCATCTGGAATTTCGATGTGTTTGCGGTAAGCCTTTGTCAAAGCTTCTTTTAAAGCATCTTCAACAATTTCTTTCGTTAATTGACGATCTGTTTCAATGCCCTGTAGAGCTTTTGCTAAATCTGCAACTTTAATTTTTTGTTTCATCTTTTTTCTCCTATACCTTTACAGCCGTCATAATCAGCTGAATGTTACTCTTTTCAATAGTGATCTTCTTTGTTCTTGTTTTATCACGATATGAAATCGTTACATCATTTTCTGTAGTTTCAATTAGATCACCAATGACTTGGTCTAAGCCTTGTTTTGGATCTTTCATTTTGACAAAAACATATTTGCCAACTGCCCTTTGAATTTCTTCATCCGTACGAAGCTCTCTTTCCGCTCCTGGCGAACAAACTTCAAGCATGTATTCTTTGGCATACCAGTCTTTTTCATCAAGCATTGTGCCAATCGCATCTGAGCAAGTCGCACAAGTATCCAAATCCATTGTACCGTCTTCTTTTTCAACCGAAACTCTTAATAATGGTGTACCCTGATTTGTAATCCATTCTAATTCATACAAATGGCATCCATTGTCATTAAGAACTTCTTCAATCCATTCTTTAAGATTGTGCATACATTTCTCCTTAGTAGCAAAATATAAGGAGTGGTACGACCCACTCCTTGAATTTCTATACAATCTATTTATAGCATAAAAAAGCTTTATTTGCAACTATTTATTTTCTTCAAGCTCAACATGGCGAAGAATAATTGTCTTGATTAGCTCAGCTGCAAGCTTTGGATCATCATTACATACAATATATTTGTATTGTGATACCATCTTCATTTCATTGCTTGCCTTGGCAAGACGTTGTTGAATGATTTCTTCAGGCTCAGTGCTACGACCACGAATACGTCTTTCTAATTCCTCCATTGAAGGTGGAATAATAAAGATAGAAATCGCATCTGGACACTTTTCCTGTACTTGAATCGCTCCCTGTACTTCAATTTCCAATAAGACATTCTTTCCTTCATCGCGCAAACGATTGACTTCCTTTAAAGGAGTTCCATAATAGTTTCCGACAAACTCGGCCCACTCTAAAAGCTCACCTTCTTGAATGGCTTTCTCAAAATCTTCACGTGTTGAAAAGAAATAATCTCTTCCATCCACTTCTCCAGCACGTGGTTTACGTGTTGTCATTGATGTAGAATACGTCAAATTTAGACGTTCATCAGTTTCAAAATATTTTCGAATTGTCCCTTTTCCAACACCACTAGGACCGCTCAAAATGATTAATAAACCTCTTTGCATGACAATCTTGCTCTCCCTCTTTTCATCCATTTTACAAGTCCAAACCATGTGTGTCAAATTTAATTTAACTATGTTATAATTCTTATCAGACTAAGGAGGTCCACTATGGCTATTGACGGCTTATTTTTATACAATATTCAAGAAAAATTAAACGCATATACCCCATGTAAAATTGGTAAAATACAAAATATCAGCGATGAAGAAATATTGATTCATCTACACACACGAAATGAAGGAAACCAAAAGCTTGTCATTAATGTACATTCCAACACAAACCGTGTATATATCGCAAACTTTATTCCCGGCATTCAACCAGAACCATCCAACTTTGTGATGGTCTTAAGAAAGCTCTGTTCACAAGCCATTGTCGAATCTTTTGAACAAGTAGGATATGATCGCATTTTGTGCTTACACTTATCTTGTCGCAATGAATTTCAAGACCTTGTGAAATACGATCTAAATATCGAACTCATGGGAAAATACGCCAATATGATCTTAGTCAAAGACGGCGTAATTGTAGATGCATTAAAACGTATTCCTGTATTTGAAAATGCCAAACGATTCATTCATCCAGGCGCAAAATATGTAGCTCCTACTCAACCGGAGAAGAAAAATCCTTTTGAAATCAAAAATATCGATTTAGATCAAAGTCTTGTTAAACAGATCTATGGCTTTTCTCCATTACTATCCAATGAATTTATGTATCGCATGAATAACAGCGAAAAATACGTCGACATATTAAATGAAGTTGTGAATTCAAATACACTCTATATCTATAAAAAAGATTTTCATTGTATTGAACTCAAACATTTAAATGAACAACCAAAGACCTATACAATCATGGAAGGCCTAAATCATTTATATGAGGAAGATGAACAAAAAAAGCGGATCAAAGAACAATATGGAGACATCATTCGTACTGTAGAAAAGGAAAAATTGAAACAAACAAAAAAACTTCCAAAGCTAGAACAAGCCTTAGAAGATGGAAAGGACTATCATAAATATCAAGAATATGGTGATTTGATCTTTGCGTATATGTACCAGATTCAAAAAGAAAAAACAATTGTATTACCTTCTTTTGAAACTAATGAAGATATAACAATTCCAATTGATATGCGTTACGATCTAAAAACAAATGCGAATAAATACTATCAGAAATATCATAAGATGAAGCGTAGTTTACTGATCTTAGAAGAACAAATTGAACAATGTAAACAAGATATTGAATACTATACACAACTCGAAGAACAGCTTCAACACTGCAGTGTCTTTGATGCTGGAGAAATTCGAGAGGAACTTGTTAAACAACGTGTATTGATGCCTAAAAAGGACAATAAACGTAAAAAGAAGAACAATAAACCAAATGTCCTTCATTTAGAATTTGATGATTGTGAAATCTATGTAGGTAAAAATAACATTCAAAATAACTATGTGACACACCAAGTCTCACGTAAGAACGATTTATGGTTCCACGTAAAAGACTATCACGGTTCGCACGTACTATTAAAGAGTGAAGACTTTACCGAACCACAAATTCGATTATGTGCAATGTTAGCTGCGTATTACTCCAAAGGCAAAGATTCAAGTTCTGTACCCGTAGATTATTGTTTGATCTCACAAATTAAAAAAGTACCTGGATCTAAGATTGGTTTTGTGACAATGAAATCCAATAAGACCATTTATATTGACCCAGATGAAAAATATTTATTAGAAATCATTAAAAATCATCAAATAAAGTAAAAGAGATGGAAAATTCCATCTCTTTCTTTTATCCTTTTACTTCGACTGTAGAACCATCAGGACCTGGTGTGTTTTTCAAGTAATCAACGATTTCTTGACGCTTGTCTGCTTTACAAGGTTTACATGCGATATGATCCATATCACCTGTTACCAAGGCTTCAGCCATACCACTACATCCAGGGAATCCACAACCACCACAGTTATATCCAGGTAGTAATGATGTTACTTTCTCTACACGTACATCTGCTTCTACTTTTAAATATTTGTCGGCAACACCTAGACCTAAGCCAAGTACTGCACCAAGTACAAGCATCATAATTACGGCTACGATTACCATATTTATTCTCCCTTCACTTGATTGTGAGATGGATTGTTTGTGCAGGCATAATCCTTACATCCATCACAATCCGCTTTTAAATCTTCACACCCTTCTGGTTTGGGTGTTTTTTTATTCATTAAATACAAAACAATATAGATGGCGACTAATGTACCAAAGAACAATATTGCCAATAAATATTTCATTATACAATTCCTGTAAAGCAAGAGAAGGCCATAGCCATGATGGCAGCCACAATCAATGCGATTGGATTGCCTACAAAGGCATTTGGAACTTCACTTTGTTCTAGTCTTTCACGAATTGTAGAGAAAATGAATAATACAAGGGCAAACCCTAATGGAGTACCGATTGAGTATACTAACATTTGTGCAAAGTTATAACTATTAGAAATATTTACTAAACATACATTCAAAACAACACAGTTTGTCGTGATCAATGGTAAGTAAACACCTAATGATTTATAAAGTGCAGGACTTGTCTTTTTAATGAACATTTCTGTTAATTGAACTAAAGAAGCGATGACCAAGATAAATGTAATCAAATCCATAAATTCAAGTTGTAAAGGTACAAGTACTAAATAATAAAGTGCATATGTAACAAGTGCTGCAACAACGATAACGAAGACAACGGCAACACCCATACCAATTGCTGAGCTTTTCTTTTTAGAAACACCCATGAATGGGCACATACCTAAGAATTGAGTTAAGATAACGTTGTTAACTAAAACACTCGTTACTAAAAGTGCCATTAATTCACCCATCTTACTTTTCCTCCTTCGCTGCAGCTTCTTCTTTTGCTGTTACATGTTGTTTATAAGCACCAACAGCAGCGGCTAAAACCGCAAATGTAATGAAGGCTCCAACACTAGATCCAAAGATACTCACTGTGAAGTCTTCCGGAATAATGTGTAAGTTTAACCAAACTTGCGCTTCGTTAAATGGGTTTACCACTTTAATACCACCTGTCGAAATCAATTCACGAATAAATGACATCGCAAGGACAGCCAGTGTATATCCTAGACCCATTCCTAAACCATCTAAAGCTGAATCTAAAACGCCGTTTTTACTTGCGAAAGCTTCTGCACGACCCAAGATGATACAGTTAACTACAATCAACGGAATGAATACACCTAAGCTTGTATTTAAACTTGGCGCATAGGCTTGAATCAACATTTGAATGATTTTTACCAATGTGGCAATAATGACAATATAAACAGGAATACGAATTTCATCTGGCGTAATTTTACGAACACATGAAATAATCACGTTGGACATGATCAATACGATAATAACACTAACACCCATACCAATCGCATTGTTTACAGATGTAGTGATGGCTAGTGTTGAACAAATTCCTAAGAACAATGAGAATACTGGGTTATCTTTTATTAAACCCGCTTTAAAGTTTTCAAAACGATTCATCTAGATAACCTCCTTACTTTAATGTATCGACAAGTTTTGCCGCTTCGTGAATACCACTAACAACAGGTCCAGAAGAAACAGTCGCACCAGAAATTGTATCCAATTCACCAGTCGCATCTTTTCCTTCTAGAGATTTTCTAAATGGAGCTTGCGTTACTTGTGATCCTAAACCTTTTGTATCGCCATTGCTGATGGCATTGTATTTGTCGATTTTCTTACTATCTTTATCAATAGAAACTAAGAATACCGTTCCTTCTTTATATCCACTTACACTCATGTTGAAGATATAAACGTTTTTATATTCATAAACCTTTTGAACCGTTTTAGAATCCAATGTTGCATCGACCAATTTAAAATCATTGGCGTTCGCATCCGGATACATAGCTAATAAGGATTCTTTTTCTTGTTTTTCGTTATTTGCAGCAATAACAGGGGCAGTCATTTGATTTGCAAATGCCAAGGCACCACCGGCAACGGCTGAAACAATAGCCAAGAATAAACCTAAATGTACGATCTTGTTCATAGTGTTACCTCCACTGTTTCAACAACAGCTGCAGTTTCAGGAACCGTATCTACCTTTTGAATGGAACTAGCTGCATAGAAACTGATAGCTAAACCAATCAAAGCTAGACATACACAAACAATTTTTGATTTTTTTACCAATTCCAATTGTTTTCCATCGAAACAAGATTCGATCCAAGGAGTAAACATATTCATCAATAAGATGGAATATAAACATCCTTCTGGAAGATTTGCTTTTAAACGAACTAAAGTTGTTAAAATTGCTGCACCCATCGCAAATACAACACGACCACTTGCACTTGTTGGACTTGTGACTGGATCTGTCAACATAAATACAGCACCAAAAATAACACCACCAGTTAGTAGATGCAATAATGGATACCAGACAACAGCTGGAATTCCATGGTATGAATCAATGCCTGTAATAGCCGCTACAACAGCTGTTAACACAAAGATTGTTCCTAAATATACAGCTGGAACTCTCCAATCAATAATTTGACGAAGGGCAAGTACTACACCAATAATCAAAATCAAGATTGAGAATGTTTCACCAATAGATCCAGGATACGTTCCTAAAGCTAGACCTGCAAAGCCTCCATATTGAGACAAGAATGAATCCAATACGGCCGCATTGCTTGGTAACCAATGATAAGTGCTCGCAATCACTGTTGTTGGTGTTGCTTGTGAAATTAGACCTACACTCACACCTGTAAAAGCTTGTAGAATCACAGCACGTCCTACAGCTGCAGGGTTAAAGATGTTTTGTCCAAAACCACCAAATAATAATTTTGCAAGTACAATTGCGAATACTGTCGCAATAATAACTGCATAACAAGACATATTCACAGGTACCATTAAAGTTAAAATAATAGCTGTTACCCATCCAAATGAGCTCTTTAAGAAAGTTTTAACCTCTTTCTTCATAATCTTTGCGAAAATGGATTCGCAAACGAATGTAGTAATTAAAGAACAAGCTAATAAAAGAACACAATGTAAAGCAGCACTAGCTCCCCATGCAGAGGCATAGTAAATAACGGCTGCCGCAAACACAACAAGTAAACTTAAAGATAATTCTTTCATGATACGTTGTGTTGACAAGTTATTCTTAATGCTTGGACTTACATGAAAAGTAAATTTCATTTGAATCCTCCCTACTTTTTCTTAAGCATAACAATACGTTTTGCCTTACGAACATTTTCAGTTACATCAATATGAGATGGACAAATATATGTACACATTCCACATTCGATACAACTCATAACGCCACGTTTTGACATATCGTCAACGTCATTGGCTTTCAATGCAGCTGTAATTCTTACTGGCTGTAATCCACTTGGACAATGATCACTACATTTACCACAACGTAAACATGCGATCGCATCATCATTTGCAGCTGGAAGTACAGTTAATGCATTCATAGCACGATCAACGACAAACATATCATTGACAATGGTTTTACCCATCATAGGTCCACCTGAAATCAAGCGGACAGTATCTTGTGTATATCCACCACAAGCTTCGATGATTTCACTAACTGGCATACCAACAGGTACACATACATTGTGAGGATCTTTTACACATTCCCCACTAACTGTTAGATTCTTTTGTGTGATGGCTTCTCCTTTTTCAAAGGCTTTCGCAATCGCGATGGCACTTGAAGCATTTCCGATGATAGCACCCGCTTCAGCAGGTAACCCACCATATTCTTTATGTAATACTTCACGCACTAAAACACGTTCCCAACCCATTGGATACACATCAGGGACTGGTCGAACCTCAACACCAGCCGCATCTGTCAATACAGATTTCACTTTTTCAATTAAATCTGGGTGAGATTCTTTGATACAAATGTAAACCGTTTTGGCTTCAGCCATTTTCTTCATGATTTTTGCACCTGTAACTAAATCTTTGGCATCATCCATAACAGATCGGTAATCGGCTGTGATATATGGTTCACATTCAACGGCATTGATCAATACATAATCAACTCCATCTGGTTTCATATATTTTACATAGGTTGGGAAACCAGCTCCACCTAAACCAACAATACCTGCATTCTTTACAAAATCAACACACTCTTGGCGAGTAGCATTTTGCCAGTCTAATGGGGCAAAAGATTGAACTTTCGTTTGTTTAAAATCGCATTCAATCACCATGTGATTTTGTGGACGCAAAGAATTGTGCATACGCTTAACAATTCCTTTATAAGTTCCAGAAACACTTGAATAAATTGGCACATAAAAACCTGACTTTGTTTCAGCCAGTTTTGTTCCAACGGATACAGTCTCTCCCTCTTCAACAAGAATATCAAAGTCTAAAGTACGGCCTGCAACCAAAGGAATATAGACTTCCTTTTTAGGCATTAGATGTAATAATTCAGACTTTTCTGTCAATTCTTTTTTACCAGGGATATGCTGTCTCATTGGACCTAAAAATAGTGACATATAAATCCTACCTCCCATTTACACTTTTTAATCATAGGCCTTTTTTTTCACAAGTTCAAGAATTTTTTGACAATTTCCCACAATTCAAATATGTACTGACATTTACATTAAAATCATTTCATCCTATAATACTTCTATGCAAAAAAATAAATCCATTCTATCCTGGCTGGTAATATCCCTATGCTTTCTCATCTTTATTACTTCCGTTATATTCTTTGTTCAAAATAAAGGTAATGATACAACAGAAAACCTAAATGTTACATTAACAGATGTTGGTTTTGATACGCCCATTACACTCAATTGCTCATGTTCACAAGCCGATTTTGCCAAGTATACAAAGATTGTAAGAAAGACATTTAAAGAAAACAATAAACGCTTTGACCAGTACCACGCCTATAAAAATATGAATAACCTATATACATTAAATCATGAAGCTTATAATCATCCGATTCAAATGGATGAAATCTTTATAGATTGTTTAAAACTAGCCATGCAGATGCAGTCTGAAAACTCACAATTTGATATCAGCCAAGGTGCACTTTTAAATCTATGGCATGAGGCTAGAGAAAACACGCAAGTCCCTCCAAGTGATGACAAGATTCAAGAAGCTTTAAATCATATTGACTTAGATAAAATTCAAATATCTGGTCATGAAGTATCTTACTTAGATCCAGAACTATCCATCGATCTTGGTGCCATTGCCAAAGGATATACCGCTCAACTTGCCAAAGAAGCATTAAATAAAGCTGGCCTAACCAATGGATATATCAATGCGGGAGGGAATGTTGTCTTACTTGGTGAAAAAGAAGATGGCACAAATTGGAAGATTGGTATTCAAAGTCCAGATGCAAATGATGCCCTAGTTCAATATTCAACAAAAAAGGCCACTTGTTTAGTTACAAGTGGAGATTACCAAAGATATTTTACATACAAGAATAAAAAATATTCTCATATTATTGATCCTAAAACCGGTTATCCTGCAAACTATGTTCGAAGTGTAACCGTCATCACAAAAGATTCCGGCAAGGCCGATGCCTTAAGTACAACGTTGTTCTGTATGAGTGTAGAAGATGGAAAGAAATATTTATCCTCCCTGGATTATGATGTACAAGCCATATGGATCGTAGATAAAGATAGTGATGTTTCATCGGATTTAGAAACAAAAGATTATAAAATCATCACAACTGATAAAATAAAAAACAGAGTAACTCTTGTCGATTAGAGTTACTCTTTTCATTTACATGTTAGTCGTGTAATACGTGGTTACAACGATCACACAATCCATCTTCATTATCAGATTCAGTATAGTTCCAGCAACGAGGACATACATGACCTGTAGCCTTTTCTACTTGTACCTGACATACTTCAAATTGTTCTAATTCATCCGTTGTGAATGTGACTTTAGATACAATAAACCATTGTGCAGCATTACTTAATACGCGATTCATAATTTCTTTTTGTGCATCACTTACATGTAATACGACATGAGCTTCTAATGATTTACCAATTAAACCTTGAGCACGAGCATTTTCAAGTGCTTTGAAGACATCCTTACGAACTTTGAATAATTCTTCCATATCCGTTTTGATCTTTTCAACATCAAAATCCAATTCTAGATCTTTGAATGTCGTTAAGTGGATACTTTCTGCATCAAAGTGCATGTAGTCATTGACTTCTTCACAAGTATGAGCCAAGATTGGAGCCCACAATTTAGTCATCACTTCAACGGCATTATAAAGTACAGTTTGAACTTGACGACGAACTGGTGCATCTTCTTTTTCAATATAAAGAATGTCCTTTGTATAATCTAAGTAGTAAGCGGATAATTCATTCGTCATTAAGTTTGTCAAATATGTAACAACATCGGAGAAACGATATTCATTATAAGCTTTTCTACAGAAATCTACGGCATCTTTTAATTCAGTTAAAATATATTGATCCAATTCACTTAATTCATTGAAGTTTACACAATCTTTGGCCGTAAATTTTTGATCATCTAAGTTTGCCATTAAGAAACGCAATGTATTACGTACCTTACGATAGTTTTCACTGACTTGTTTCAAGATCTTTTGACCCATTGAAACATCCGCTTGATAGTCTACACTACATGCCCATAAACGTAAGATATCTGCACCATATTTCTTCGTAATTTCACTAGGTGCAACGGCATTCCATTGTGATTTAGACATCTTAACGCCCTTTTCATCCATAACGAAACCATGTGATAAAACTTGTTTGTATGGAGCTTTACCATGAACGGCAGTACCAACAATCAAACTAGAGTTGAACCATCCACGATATTGGTCACTACCTTCAAAATATAAGTCAGCAGGATAGCCTAAACCACGATCCATCATAGCGCCTGTATGACTTGATCCTGAGTCAAACCAAACATCCATAGTATCCGTTTCTTTACGGAAGATACCATTTGGTGAATGTTCATTTGTATATCCTTCTGGTAATAAATCTTTAACATCTCTTTCAAACCAAACATTGGATCCATATTCACCAACTAATTTGGCTACATGATCAAAAATAGCTTGATCCATAATTGGAGTATCGTCCTCTCCATAAATAATAGGAATTGGAACACCCCAAGCACGTTGACGAGAAATACACCAGTCATTACGATCGGCGATCATATTGTGCATACGTTGTTCACCCCAAGCAGGTACCCAAGATACAGAGTGAATTTGTTCTAAAAGTTCATCACGAATTTGATCAATTGACGCAAACCATTGTGTTGTAGCACGAAAAATAATAGGTTTTTTAGTACGCCAGTCATGTGGATAAGAGTGGGTAATGAATTGAAGTTTTAATAATACACCCAATTCATCTAATTTTTGAGTGACTGTCTTGTTGGCATCTTCCACATATTGGCCGGCAAGCCATTCACCAACATCATCCATCATGCATCCTTGTGCATCAACGTTACAATACACTGGTAAACCATATTTCATCCCAATGTTAAAGTCATCCACACCAAATCCAGGTGCTGTATGAACACATCCAGTACCAGCATCGGCTGTTACGTGATCTCCACACATCAACAAACTTTCTCTTTCTGGATACAATGGGTGTGTACATGTCATATATTCGAATTCTTTACCTTTGAAAGTCTTTAAAACATCACGTTTTTCCACTTCAAACTTATCACATAATTCTTCAACCATGCTTGAAAGCATAATCAATTTTCCCTTTTCTGTATCCACTAATGAATAGTCAAAATCAGGATTTACACTAATTCCTAAGTTTGCAGGAATTGTCCAAGGTGTGGTTGTCCAAATCACAAAGTTGCAATCTGTATCCAATACACCTTTTCCGTCTTTAACGGCAAATTTAACATAAATAGTTGGACTCTTTACATCTTTATATTCAACTTCAGCTTCTGCCAATGCAGACTCGCTACTTGGTGACCAATATACTGGTTTTAATCCTTTGTAGATCAAACCTTTCATGGCCATCTTTCCAAAGATTTCAATCTGGTGTTTTTCAAAATCCTTTTGAAGTGTGATATATGGATGATCATAATCTCCAATCGATCCTAAGCTTAAGAATCCAGCTTTTTGATTAGCTACTTGTTTTAAAGCATAGTCGTAACAGATTTTTCTAAATTCAGCAATTCCCATTTTCTTACGGTCATACCCCAATTTAGTCACAGCTGTTTCAATTGGTAAACCATGTGTATCCCATCCTGGAATATATGGTGTGTTGTATCCTTCCATAAAGTGTGATTTTAAAATGACATCTTTTAACACCTTATTTAAGGCATGTCCTAAGTGGATGTCACCATTTGCGTAAGGAGGACCATCATGTAATACAAATGATTCAGCTCCTTTTCTTCTTTCTAACATCTTTTCATACAATTTTTCATCTTGCCAGCGCTTCTGGAAACCAGGCTCTTTTTTAGTCAAATTTCCACGCATTTCAAATGCCGTTTTAGGCATATGAAGAGTTTCTTTGTAGTCCATACTTTATCTCCTTTTCCAAATAAAAAAACGTCCTTATAAAAGGACGTAATCAACACGCGGTACCACCTTAATTCATAGTTTTCACTATGCACTTTCATGAGATAACGGCTCAACCGGATCAAACTACTACTATCATTTCGTAAGATCAGCTCAAAAGGGATACCTTAATTCTTATTCATACAATGTTTCACCAAAACTCATTGCTCTCTACAATCCTAACGAATAAAGGCGTGTCTTTATCTTAGCTAAATATATTGATCAAAGTTCAAAACAAGTCTTCCCTTTTTTGTGGTAGAAACCACTTCTTTAAACTGGAATCGACCTGTCTTTCTGATTGACACGAAATCATTATTGCACAATTGTAAATTTTGTTCAAGTACCACATCATTAACTTTCACAAATCCTGCATGAATCTTTTTTAACGCTTCACTTCTTGAACAATGTGACAATTGCGCAACTACACTATCTAAACGTAAACTGCTGCACATAATATGTATTTCTTTTTTGTTATTTTCCGTAATGATATAGTCTAAACACTCTTCAAAATGCACTGTACACTTACCAATCTGCGTACAATTGTCAATGATATATTTTGAAATCTTTTCTTTACAAAAGATATATAGATCCTCTTTTTGCACGATCAAATCCCCAATGACACTTCTTTCAATGCCAGAGTGCATTAAACAACCTAAAAGATCGGAGTGGGTTAATGTTTTAAATTTTGAATTGTATGTGGCATGAAGACAAACACAATCACTAAAGCCAACATATCCTTCAGGTATAAAGCAAGCGATCTTCCGTTGTGCTTGATCATAACCGCCATCAAAAACAAGACATATATTTTTGGGCACCATGCTTTGAAGAAGGCTCTGTTCAGAAATCGATAAAAAACAGGTCATGATCGGCCTATTTTGTTTTTGAAAGATACGAATTTGATCTTTCATCTGCGAAATAAACACCTCATGACCTACCATAAATGAGCTCATTAAAAGTAATTATTAGTCTTCATCTTCGAAGTCGTCTGGACTTCCTAAAGAAATAGTTCCTTGTACACCAATTTCAGCTGGAGAACATAAAATTACGTTCTGACCGATTTTCTGAATTTTTCCATCAAGCGCATAAACAACACCTGTTAAGAAATCAATCGTACGTTGTGCATAATCACGATCTAGCTTGTGTAAGTTAACTACTACAGCACGACCTTCTTTTAAGCGTTGTCCTACTTCTTCAGCTTCTCCAAAGCTTCTTGGTTCAAACAATACCATTTTTGTATTTGAATTCAAAGAAGTTGCGTTCGTACGAGTTTTTGGTCTCTCATAACGACTTTGAGGTTCTACTTCTTCTACCTTTTCAGCTTGTGGTGCTTCTTGATAATCATCATCTTCTTCGATTGGAGCAACGAAGTCTTTTACTTTATCCATAAATCCCATGGGAAAAACCTCCTTAACGAACATAATTATAGCACAAAGAATAACTTATTCAAACTTATATTATTTTTTTTCTTTTCAAACAAAAGACATGCCATTTTGACATGTCTTTCACGCGTTTATTCCGTTTCAATCAAGCCGTAGCCACCATCGTGGCGTTTGTAGCAAACGGCAATCTTATTTGTTTCATCATCTGTATAAATGAAGAAATCGTGTCCTAATAATTCCATTTTCATGATAGCTTCATCTAAACTCATTTCCTTTGGAACGATAGATTTAGTACGAACTACTTCGTCATCATCTACATCTTCATCATTAAATAATTCATGATCCAAGAAAGCTTCGGCAAGTGATTCTTTATTTTTACGTGTTAAACGTGTTTTTGTTCTACGAATTTGATCTTCCAATTTATCTACAGCACGATCAATAGCTGCATATAAATCGTCATCTACAACCTCGGCACGTAGAATCGCATAACGTGTTGGGATTGTAACTTCAATTTTTTGTTTTGTCGGATATGTACGAACCAAGACATTGGCTACATCATCCTCTCCGATAATGAAGTACTTTGTTAAAACATCTAATTTTTTATGAATCTTATCTGAGATTCCCTGAGTTACAGTGATGTTTTTTCCTACAATATTGACTTTCATATTATGTACCTCCTATATGATTTGTATTGCTACTTAGATTATAGCACGTTTATTTTGTTTTACACTTTTCGACAAGAAATGACAAAAATATAACCAGTTTTGCCAAGGAGGTTGACAAGATAAAATGTAACAACTTTCAGAAAATGACTTGCATATTTTCATTGGATAAGCTATAGTATAGCTAGGTGATTAACATGAACATTCAATCTACATATTTTTACTTTTACTTTAGATAGCCATAATTAAACCAATCAAAACTGAATGGTATTTTAATTAGGGCTTTTAAGCATTAACAATTTTACTGTTAATGCTTTTTTGTTACTCACAAATGGAAAGAAGGATATTATTATGATTATTACTTTAAAGAAAAATGCACCCAAACACGATGTCGACAAATTGATTGACAAATTTGAAGGCATGAATCTTCATGTCACAATGATTCAAGGCGATAACTATAACGTCTTTGGATTGGTTGGAGATACAAGTGTTGTTGATGAAAAAAGCGTTATGGCTAACCCTATCGTCTACAATGTTCAGCGTGTCGCTCAACCTTATAAATTGGCCAACCGTATGTTTCATCCAGAAGATACCATTGTAGATGTGAATGGTATTCAAATCGGTGGCAAAAAAATAGCGATGATTGCAGGTCCATGTTCTGTTGAGGGCGAAGACCAAATCTGCCGTATTGCCAAAGAAGTAAAAGCAGCCGGTGCTGATATGTTAAGAGGTGGCGCTTATAAGCCTAGAACAAGTCCATACGCATTCCAAGGTATGGGTACTGCAGGAATCATGGCCATGGTAAAAGCTAGAGAAGAAACAGGACTTCCTATTGTATCTGAACTAATGAGTGCAGAACATTTAGATGAATTCGTAGAGAATGTAGATATCATTCAGATTGGTGCACGTAATATGCAAAACTTCGATTTATTAAAAGCTGTAGGAAAAACGAAAAAACCAATTTTATTAAAACGCGGAATGAGTGCTACGATTCAAGAATGGATCATGGCTGCTGAATACATTATGTCAGAAGGAAATCCAAATGTCATATTCTGTGAACGTGGTATTCGTACATTTGAAACCTATACACGTAATACTTTGGATTTAAGTGTTGTACCAATCATTAAAGAAAGAACACATTTACCGATCATTATTGATCCAAGTCATGCTGCTGGTGATTATAAATTAATTGAATCCCTATCCCTTGCCGCTATTGCAGCTGGTGCTGATGGATTGATCATTGAAGTGCATGACGATCCAGAAGATGCTTGGAGTGATGGTGCTCAAAGCTTAAAACCAAAACGTTATGCCGAACTTGTTGAAAAAGGAAAAGCTATCGCAAAAGTTATTGGAAGAGAGTTATAAGAAACTGCACATGCGGTTTCTTTTTATGTTAGAATGTTTTGGGTGATACAATGAACAATCCTTATCCTTATTCAAATGACAATAAAAGGTATCAAACCATGAATTATTATTTTCGCAATAAATACCATCAAAAAGTAGCGAAGATTCCATTAAATGCAGGCTTTACCTGTCCAAACCGTGATGGATTTAAAGGAACAGGAGGATGCACTTTCTGTTCAAGTATGGGCTCAGGTGATAGTATTTTATGTTTTGATGATTCGTTGCAGAAACAATATCAAGAAGGCTTAAAGCGCATGCAAAATAAGTGGCCCGATTGTATTGGATTTGCGTATTTTCAAAGTTATTCCAATACATATGCTCCACTATTTATCTTGAAAAAAATATATGACCCTTTCTTTAAAGATCCAAATATTCCTGGTGTTGCGATTGCGACTCGTGCTGATTGTTTAAATGATGAAATTATAGACTACTTAAATAGTCAAAATAAAGAAGTCTGGCTTGAATTAGGCCTTCAAAGTGTACATGAAGATACAATGGAAAAGTGTAATCGAAAACATTCAACACAAATTGTGTTTGATTGGTTGGACAAATTAAAGGACACAAACATCAAAACATGTGTCCATATTATCAATGGACTTCCAGGTGAAACCAAACAAGATATGTTAGAAACTGTCAAACAGATTGCCAAACATCCTGTCGATGCGATTAAGATCCATATGCTGCATTTGATTGAAGGGACACAAATGGCCAAAGAATATGAAAAAGAACCATTTCATATTTTAACTTTAGAAGAATATGTCGATATTGTAGTCGATCAATTGGAGTTATTACCCCAAGAAGTCATCATTGAACGTTTAACAGGTGATGGAATTGCGAAAGATTTAATAGAACCAAAATGGACAATCAAGAAAACGATTGTGACAAATGAAATTGATAAGTTAATGGTAAAAAGAAATACGTGGCAAGGCAAACATGTCTAACCACGTATTTTTATTTATTTCAAATTTAAACAATAATATCTTTTCTTACCACGACGAATGATTACATAGTTAGATACATATGCTTGAGTAGAATCAATAACTAAAGTTTCATCATTGACTTTGACACCGTTTAAGCTAATGGAGTTTCCTTTGATCCACTCTCTAGCTTCACGACGACTCGAAGCAATCTTAGCCTCCACTAAAACATCGATTAAAGTCTTTCCAGCTTCTTGGTCAACTTTATCCATGTTTTTAACCGCATCTAAACGTTGTTGTTCATCCAAATCATTGAGTTGACCTCTAAATAATGCGTTTGTGATTTTTAATGCCGATTCTAAGCCTTCTTCACCATGTAAATCACGTACAACTTCTTCAGCCAATTTCTTTTGTGCCTCACGTCTTCCAGCATCTTCCTTTAAAGATACTTCTAAAGCATCAATTTCTTCTTTTGTTAGGAATGTTAATTTCTTTAAATATTCAATGACCTTTGAATCATCCGTGTTGAATAAGAATTGATATAATTCATAAGGTGAAGTCTTTTTAGGATCCAACCAAACCGTTCCTGTTTCACTCTTACCAAATTTAGTTCCATCCGCTTTCGTAATTAATGGCATAGTCAAACCATAACATTTCACGTCTGCACCACATTTTTTACGAATCAACTCTAGACCTGAAGTGATATTTCCCCATTGGTCCTGTCCACCTATCTGCATTGTACAACCTCTTGTCTGGTATAGATTTAAAAAGTCCAGAGATTGAAGAATCATATAAGAAAATTCTGTATAACTGATTCCTGAATCTAAACGTTTTTTAACAGTTTCTTTATTCAACATATAGTTTACGTTGAATAATTTTCCATAGTCACGTAAAAAATCAATGATTGTGATATCTTTTGTCCAATCTAAGTTATTGACCATGTCAAAGCCCCATAATTTAGAGATTTGTGCATGTAATGCATCATAATTTGATTTTAATACTTCTGGAGTCAACATACTTCTTTCTCCAGTTGCCTTTGGATCTCCAATAAATCCTGTAGCTCCACCCACCAACATGATTGGGTGATGTCCATGTTTTTCTAAACGTTTTGCCATCAACAATGATGAATAATGTCCAATGTGTAAGCTATCTGCCGTTGGATCTGTACCAATATAGAATGTAACTTCCCCATTATTGATGACATCTTCTACTTCTTCACTTGTGATGTTGTCAACAAGCCCACGCCATTTCAATTCTTCAAATAATTCCATTTTGTCCTCCCTGAAAATAAAAAAAATCGCCCTATAAGGACGATTGAATCGCGGTACCACCTTACTTCATACAAAATATTTTTTGTATGCACTTAAACCTTTAACGCAGGTATACGTCAAAATTGAAGCTCCAAGGTGTATTCCACAGGTCTATTTGAAACTTTACACCAGCCAGTTTCTCTCTAAGAAATAGATAATCTGTGTACTCTTTCTTATCATAGCGCATTTATTATATCGAATCTAGAATCTAAACTCAATAAATATGTTTTAAATTGTTGTAAATTTTAAAAATAAATGGTTTACATGGAAGGATGAAGTTACCAATATATTCACGTACAACCGCATTATAACCACGCTTGTAGTCAAATACACCATACCCTTCTTCATCCTTATGAAAGTATCCACTAATACCATAGAAATTATATAGATCATAGCCTTCATCAATAGCTTCTTGAATCATCTTCCATTGAATCGCATAAGGGCCTCTAAAAACTCTATGTTCATAGTTACTAGAACCAACTAGATATACGATTTGATGTCCATATTTGACAAATAAACAACATGCCAAAGGAATCTCTTTACCATACTCTTGTTTCAATTCTTCAATATGCGAAAGCTTCTTCAGTAAAGAATTGTAGTATTCTTCATCCGTCTTCAAACGTTTTTCCTTTTTGACATTACCAGGATTCTGTTCCAAGAAAGCCTTTGTCTTTTCAATATCTTTTGAAGTCTTATCAAACTCACTTTGCATCTTAATCGCATAAGCATCTAGATCGAGATAAGACAATACCGTTTCAATATGGGATTTGCCATAAAATTTATATAAATCTTTATAGTAATCCAAACTCATAGCTTCAAAGTCTTGTCTTTCACTGGTTTCCTTTTCCATTTCATCCAGTACATCTAATTGATCTTCATTCAAGACACGCGTCTTCACACAATACTTTTCATAAGTACGAATGTCTTGTCGTGTCTGATATGAAAACTCTTTAAAGATTTCTTCTTTTGTCTTACCTTTTAGATTCAAAACAGAAACCCAGCGACACTCTTTAGAGATGTCATAGCCTGGTTTCATTGGCAAATGTAAAAAGCCAGCTGCCTTTAGATTTTCTACGACATCTTTGTTGTCGTAACCATTCTCAACGATATTTCCGTCTTTATCTCTTTGTACAAATTCAATGCACGGATCAATTTCAGCATAGATCACATTTTTCTTTTTTAAAAACTCTTTCAAAGAAGATGTAAAAGAAATCACATCTTCTTTTGAATGATAGTCCATAAAGAATCCTCTAGGAATATAACAATACTTAAATACTTTCATTAACGGCATACAGGCAATCATACTAAAGGCAACTGTCTTACCGTCTTTTATGGCTTCAATATATTCAACTTCCCATCCTCGCTGCGAGAATTTCATACCTTGATAGTCGGATTGAAGAAACTCTTTTTCATGAATCGTATCCAAATATTCATGATATTTTTGGATACTTATGGTTTTAATTTGCATAAACACACCTTCTTAGTTGGCAACAATGTTTACAACTTTACCCTTAACAACGATCACTTTACGAATTGTCTTTCCTTCAAGCTGGCGTTGAACTGTTTCAAGTTCCATAGCCTGTTTTTGAAGTTCTTCATTGCTAGAACCAGCAGCCGCTTCAAATTTACCACGTACTTTACCATTGACCTGAACAACACAAGTGATTGTATCTTCCACTAATTTAGCTTCATCATATGTTGGCCAAGGCTCATACGCTATTGTAGATTCGTGACCTAATAATTGCCACATTTCTTCACCAATATGCGGTGTAATACATGAAAGCATCTTCACGATTCCTTCGGCATATGGTTTATAAACGGTGTCAGCCTTATATGCTTCATTCACAAAGATCATCATTTGTGAAATAGCTGTATTGAATCCTAATGATTCATAATCTTCGGTAACCTTTTTAACAGTCTGATTATAGACTTTATCTAATTTACCATCGTTTGTATCTGTGATTTTACCAGATTCAATAAATAAACGATAAACACGATCAATCCATCTTCTAGCACCATCACATCCAGCCATGGACCATGGTTTACTTTGTTCCAATGGTCCCATGAACATTTCATATAAACGTAGTGTATCGGCACCATATTTTTTTACGATGTCTGAAGGATTGACAACATATTTAGGGAATCGTTTTCCCATTTTAATTCCGTTTTCACCTAAGATCATACCTTGGTGCACTAATTTTTTGAATGGTTCTTTACATGCCACAATACCCTTATCGTATAGATAGTTGTTCCAGATACGTGAATACATCAAATGTCCTACCGCATGTTCTGGTCCACCCACATATAAATCAACAGGCATCCAGTGCTTTAATAATTCTGGATCGGCCAATTGTTTATCATTGTGTGGATCAATATAACGTAAATAATACCATGATGATCCGGCAGAACCAGGCATTGTACTTGTTTCACGAACACCCTTTACACCATTTTGGTTGTATTGTTTCCATTCTGTCGCATTTTCAAGTGGCGCTTTTCCATTGTGTCCCTTATAGTCTTCTAACTCCGGTAAAATCAACGGCAATTCTTCATCTGGAAGAACATAGTCCGTTCCATCTTCTAAGTGTACGATTGGTACTGGTTCTCCCCAATAACGTTGACGAGCAAAAATCCATTCACGGAAACGATAGTTTACTGTTTCTTTGGCAATTCCCATATCCACTAATTTTTTAGTGATAGCTACTTTTGCCTCTTCTACAGTAAGACCAGTAAATTCTTCGGAGTTGATTAGCTTGCAGCCTTTTCCTAAATAGTCCTGTTTTTCAAAGGCATGCTCACTTACGTCTTGTCCTTCGATAACTTGAATCCTGTCAATATTGTGGGCAATCGCATATTCAAAGTCACGTTGATCATGACTTGGTACAGCCATAACAGCACCCGTTCCATAATTTGCCAAAACGAAATCTCCAATAAAGACTTCAACTTCTTTGCCATTAACTGGGTTGATGGCTTTAATACCTTCTAGACGACATCCTGTTTTTCCTTTATTCAATTCTGTACGGTCCATTTCAGATTTTGAAACCGTTTCTTGAATATAAGCTTTTACTTCATCCTGATTTTTAATTCTAGGCATTAATTCCTGCACTAAATCTCCATCTGGTGCAAGTACCATGAATGTAATACCATAAATTGTTTCGATACATGTTGTAAAGATAGAGAATTTTCCTCCACCTACGATTTCAAATTGAACCTCAACACCCGTTGAACGGCCAATCCAGTTTCTTTGCATTTCCTTTGTCGATTCTGGCCAGTCAATTTCATTTAAACCTTCTAGTAATCGTTCCGCAAAAGCAGCCTGGTCGATACATAGTTGTTTCATATTTTTACGAACAACTGGATATCCACCACGTTCACTCTTACCATCGATAACTTCATCATTCGATAATACTGTACCCAATTCTTCACACCAGTTTACTGGCATATCTACATATTTGGCATAGCCATCTTTATACAATTGTTTAAAAATCCATTGTGTCCAATGATAGAATTCTGGATCAGATGTTGCGATCATTTTTGACCAGTCATAGTCAAATCCTAATTCCTGCAACTGTTTTGTGAAAGTCTTGATATTTGTTTGTGTAAAGCCATTTGGATTATTTCCTGTTTGAACAGCATATTGTTCAGCTGGAAGTCCAAATGAATCATATCCCATCGGGTGAAGCACATTATATCCTTGCATACGTTTCATACGCGAAACAATATCTGTAGCCGTATATCCTTCTGGGTGTCCAGCATGCAATCCGACACCACTTGGGTATGGGAACATGTCTAGTGCATAAAATTTAGGTTTTGAAAAATCCCAAACATCGGTTTTGAATGTTTCATGATCTGCCCAATATTTCTGCCATTTCTTTTCTACTTCTAAATGATCGTACATATTAGCCTCCTATTAAAAATAAAAAACGTCCTTGAAATCTAAGGACGTTTGTACGCGGTACCACCTTAGTTCACAATTCTCATTGTGCCCCTCAAACTCTTTATCGCAGAGTATACGGATAACATTACTCATCAGCTCCTTAGCAAGTTCAAAGGCTGTACAATGCTAAATTTCACCAACTTTAGCTCTCTAAAAATTGTCATTTCCTTCTACTACTCTAATTCATCGCTATGCATCAATTTTATCTTTTTTTTCATTGTTCGTCAATATCAACCGAAACGATTGCCTTATCATCATAATAGATTTTCATTGAAACATCTAAATATGTACATTCAATAAAAGTCTTTTGATCTTCAAAATGCACATCTATATTCTGTATCCTTTCATCTTTGTCCTTTATTATTTTTTCACCCGTATGACACAACTTAATGCGATTATTATGATGGATCATATGCATGGCATGATCTACAATGGATAGTTCAAGAATATTTTGTTGATTGGCCTTTAATAAATACACATTTTGAAGGGTACTCAACGATAAAAAGGATACAATCTGAAGCACTAGAAATAAACACACTAGACTTACTTCACTCGCATACCCATTAATAGAGTTCAAAGTCATAGGTTTTATTCTTCTTTTTGAACCAAACATAATATCCATCTTCTTTCTTATAAAATATAGCCTCATCAATTTGTTCCATATAGATTTCATAGCCAGGACTCTTCACAATACGATGCTTATCAAAATACAAGACCTTCTTTTCATGATTTAAAATATAACTTAGACAGTCCGATTCTATTTTCAAATCATTTGATTGTGCAAGTTCTCTTCTTAATTGTAAAACCGCAAATTGATTCTGCGTATCCACATCCATATGGGCAAAGTGCAAAGCACAACGCATAAGCATACAGCCTAATAAACTGACTAAACTTGTGATAAACAACGCCAACAAAGCTTCAATCAGTGTAAAACCATTTCTTTTCAATTTTTTCATCAATCTTTAGATTCCTTTGAAAATATAAAGTATAAATACCATTCAACACCAGACTTGCACAAACCAAAATCACAAAGAACGCAAACAAGGCATCTTCGAGTAAAAAGCCATTATTCTTTTTCAAGACGAACCCTCCCAGCTCCAACCTGGAAAACAAGTTTCATTTGACTCGATGCATTTTGACAATGGAGTGACATAGCCTTAGACATGTTGCCCTTAGCATTGTAGTAAAAAGATACAGGATCACACGCAATATCATGTGGTATTCCATACTCAATTTCATCAATATAGATCGAATCACCAATTTCAACATACACTTTTCGATGTTTTACATACGCTTTTTCCTGTGCCGTAATACATAGAGTCTGCAGATTTTTCATAAACACATATAAAGAAGAGTGCATCTTTGTAGAAAGCCCAAATCCAAGCATAGAAACAACAAGCAGCACCACTAACACTTCAACAAGGGTAAATCCATTCTTATTGGGATACGGCTTGCCCATCTACGATCACCACTTTACTATGATCCGGACATGTATCCTGTCCTTTTTTTAAATAACCAAAATCAATCAATTCCTGCACACTTGTTGGCGTTTCTAATTGATCGATTTCATATAACATGATTTGCGAGTTGACAATTTCAAGTAAAGCTTCACACCCCTTATTACGAATAATTTTTTCTTTTTGTTGAATATTTGGAAGTGTGATCAATAAAAGTAGCGCAACAATCAACATCACAATCATCATTTCAAGTATTGTAAAACCATTTTTCTTTTCCATTTTTCTTTCTCCTTTTAGAATTCATTTAACATATTGAGTGGCATCATCATAATTTGATAGACAATCAAAACTAAGATTCCAATACTGATATACGAAAACAATTGAATACCCGTCGATATCTTCTTGACAGACTTTTCTAAATCCACACTGCATTTCTTCATGTACAAGTCAAAAAAGACATGCATTTGGTTGCTCGTTAAGGCATAGACCAACATCTTTTTAAAATCCGAATCAAACACTTCGATTTCTAGAAAACTTTCTTCTATATTCTTTCCATTTTTTAAACATGCAAGAATTTCATTGGAAACCTTTCCAATAACACTAAAATCCATACACGCTAATGTTTCTAAAATTTCTTGCGTCGAAGTATAAGACTTGTCTAAAGCTTGATACATACATACAAATTGGAGCGATATCATTTTTTTCATTAACCGAAATGGACATTTCATTTTCGAATTGTATTTATAAAACAATACATAATAAAGAAACAAATAGAAGACAATGGACAGAATCGCAAATCCAAACCCCCACTTTAATAGATGGATAAACACAAATACCATTCTATTTGAAATGTAGTCTTTCATTTGAACAAGGACATAGTCTGAAAAGAATAGAATCATAAAGAACGCAAAGATCAATAAAAAGAACGGATAGCTAATCTTCTTTAAAAGTGTTTCAAAAAAAGTATTCGAACTTTTCTCAATTTTATTTACGCAATTTAACGAATCACTTAAATTTAATTTTTCAGATAGAATTCGTAAATATTTAAAATACAATTTCTTTTGATTTAGAGTAAATATTTCTTGAAGACTCATCCCTTCTTTTAAATACGTTATGATTTCTTCATCCTTTTTAAACGTTAAATGAATCAATGTATCTAATGGCAAGCCTTGATTCATCAACATCGCAAATTGTTCAATTTCATCCCGAAAAACCAAGACTATCGTATTTTGCCTGGGCATCCACGATATATCCTTTTTCAATACCTTCTGTAATCTTTTTAGATAAAGTTTTAAATTCTTTTGGATACCTTCCGTGTTCCAAGACATACTGCAACGTTTTTTGATCCATGATTTCATAAACACATACCTTAGAGTCACCTCTAGAATATAGGCGTTGCGAAATAATGGCCGTACAAACACTAGCCAGATCTTTCTTAGATACACCTAGATCTTCAAGACGACGAATACACTCCTTTCCATCTTTGGCATGAATACTCGTAAAAACAAAGTGACCAGTTAAACTCGCTCTCAAGACCATCTTTGCGGTATAGCTGTTTCTTGTTTCACCAATACAAATAATGTCAGGATCATGCCGCAACAATTGTTCAATACCGACATCATAGGTAAATCCCATACTTTCATTGATCTGCAGCTGCAAGTAAGAATCATCCTCAATCTCAATGGGATCTTCAAGACTGACCACTTTATGCTTCTTGGTTTTGGCAATCTCATGAAGTAAGGCATGTAGCGTCGTGGTCTTTCCACTATTGGTCGGACCTACACTGATGACAAGGCCTTGTCTTAATGGCACAAGTGTATTGAAAAAATTCGTGTCTTCTTTCCATAAAGATAAAGCATTCAGTTCAATCGCATGCATCGTATTCAACATTCGAATAACACCCGTTTGCACGTTATGATTATTCAGCATACTGAAACGACAGAAGATTTCGTGATTATGAAATAAAATTTTGAATTGGCCACTCTGTGGAACATATGGACTGGTAAGATCCATTCTAGAAATGAACTTGAGATACTCAAAGAATGCGGGCTGCCAAATATCTTGGTAGACGTCTAACATATCATTTTGTGTTCGAAGTTTGATTTGAAGTTTTTGATTCTGCACAACAAAATGAATATCACTTGCCTTTTTTTCTATCGCATACGCAATGAGATCTTGTAATAAATCATCCATTTTTTATCACCCCCTTCTCATATACGAAAAAAAAAGCAGAAATTCTAATAAATTTCTGCATATTTTAAACTTTCGTTCCATTTTTTCTCTTGCGATAAAGAAGTGGATGGGCCATGACCTGGATATACTTTATAATCCTTGTCTAGTTGAACCAATTTTTTTAAAGATTGTTTCATACTGGATACAGATCCTGTTGCCAAATCCATTCTTCCAATAGATCCTTGAAATAAAACATCTCCAGTAAATAAACAATCTTCAATTTTTAATACAGTTGAACCGATGGAATGTCCTGGACAATACATGGCTTCTATATCAAATCCTGCAATGGTGTTCTTTCCTTCTAAAATGGGTTTACATTTTGCGACACATGTAACATCCATATAGAAGGCAGAAGATGAATTTAAATCGGGATCTTGAAGAAAATCAAATTCATTGGGATTTAAATACACATCGCAATGGAATGCATCCACAATCTTATCTACGCCTGAAATATGATCAAAGTGAGCATGTGTTAAAACAATGGCTTCTAGAGTGCATTCATTTTCTTTTAAGATGAATTCAAGGTTTGGATACATATCTGCAGGATCAATCAAGATAGCATGATGATTTTCCATGACCAAATAACAATTCGCCTGTACGGGTCCTAAGGGTTGTTGAAGTACTTTCATAGTCTAATACATAAAAAAGACCGAATAAAACGGTCTTTCTTACTTTTTCTCCTTATGTTCAGTCTGCTGATTGCATTTTGGACAATATTTTTTAACAGTCATACGTTCAGGATGTTTTTTCTTATTTCTTGTACCAATATAGTTTTCTTCACCGCAAACAGAGCACTTAAATGTAATACGATCTCTCATGTTCAGTCCTCCTCACATTAGTAATTACTAGTTGATTCTAGCATAACTTACAAGTCAATTTCAAGTCATTTCCAAAATTTTAACTTGCTGGATACAATTCAAAATATTTTTTTACCACTTCTGGCATAACAGCTGTTTGACAAATGTTTGGTGCAACGCTCTTAGTATTCATTGAAGAAGTCGGTGCCGAGCACGCAAAAGACATCGTTGGAGACGAACTTGGTGCATATCCAACTAGGTTTGCGGTTGTATAGTCGTCAACTTCTGCTGTACCTGTTTTAGCCGATACTTCCACACCAATATCCTTTAGCTCATCCCCACAATAGCCAGAAGATACACAGGCTCTAAATCCTTGTTGCACACGCTCTAAATATTGTGCATTCTTTTCAGGTAATGTAGATTTAATTTTTTCACCATTACTCATAACTACTTCACTCGAATTGACTTCTGTCGCATAGGCCATAAAGTGTGGTTCATATAAATTACCACCTGAGGCAATGGTTGTACCATAAGTAGCCAATTGAAGTGGTGTATACATATCAAACTGACCAATCGAATAGTTTAGTATCATACCTGGTTCAGAACCATAACCCATATAAGAGCTCGATTCATTTGGCGCATCCACACCCGTCTTGTTGCCTAGGCCAAACATCGAATAATAAGAACGCATTAAATTTAGCGTACCTTGAAGGTCTGCCACAGCTAATGGTTCTTTTTCTACATAGCTTGAACCGGCTAAACGAATGGCTACATTAAACATATAAACGTTACTACTTACTTGTAGTGCAGATACATCATCAACAGGTCCATGGTCTTCATACGAACCAAATTCCTGACCACCAATATTCATAACTTTATCGACAATCACTTCACCTGGACTTACGACATGTTCACTCTCACCCATATAGACAGTAGCCCCCTTGATACAAGATCCTGGGTTCACTAAAGACATATAGTTACCAGCGGCAAAGTAGGTCATTTCTTTGGTATCTAGATCCATTTGATAGCCAGACATCGCAAGTACAGAACCATCTTTTGAATTTAAAACAGTCGTAAATAAAGATTGGAAGTTTTCACGATTTTTCGTACCCCCATTCTCACTCAAAGTATTCTTTAATACATTATCTAATGTAGATTGAAGATCTATATCAATTGACAAATGAATGTCATATCCTTTTTTGGCTTCCTGAATCACTTCTTTTTGCGCTAGCCCCTTTGAATCATAGGTGATCTTGGCAATTTCTGGAGTTCCTGCTAGTAAGTCATTATATTGATATTCTAGGCCCGATTTTCCAACACTCGCATTATATTGATAGCCTTTAGATAGATAATAACTGGCAAGCTCACTTGGTAATCCTTGGGTGCTTGTAGTAACACTACCTAAAACGTCGGATAAAGATTCGCCATATGGATATTCGCGTTTCCAACCTCCAAAATCAACGTCAAAACCAGGAAAATCCGTTTTATGTTCCACTAAATACGCGACATCATCATCACTGACATCTTCTAATACAACATTTTCTTGACCTGTACTTTGGTTGGCCACCATCCTTTGGTAGATGACACACATTTTTAGATCGGCCTGAGACATTTCTCCAATTTGTTTCTTACCAATACGATTCATTAAAATTTGATATCTTTTACTTTCAGCATCATCACCCCATGCCCCATTTTTATATTGTTTCAATTCTTTAGCAGTCAATAAATGATTGGCAGCATATTCATTGTCACTTGGTGATAAGAATGATTTGTATGTGATATACGCTTGTTTTTTATCTTCATCCGTAAAATCTTTAGCACTGACACTGAAGACTTTTACAATACGCTTGGCATAAAGTTCATAGTCATCTTCATCAAAATTATTGGGTGAAGTAAAAACGATATTGTGACTGACTACTGTTTTAGCTAAGATTCTTCCCTTACAATCATAAATCTGGCCTCGTGGTGCCGATGTATATTGTTTGATGGACGTATAGTCTTCACGCTTTGCGGTATAGTCATTATATGAAATGATCTGCAGATAAAACAATCGTAAAAAGATGACCAAGAAACACACGACTATTATAAGCGTAAGTATCAATATACGATTGGAAATGACTTGATCAACAGATACATTTTGATTTGTCCTTTTCAATGCTTTTCTACTCTTTTTCAATTGGATCCCCCTTTGTACGAAACATTATATATTATACACGTTTCTAAGATGAAATGGAAAAAAAAGAAGGAATGGCGTATACTTTAGTCATGGAGGTTGTCTATGAAAAGAACTGAAACTCGTCAAGTAAAAGTAGGAAATCTTGAAATTGGACATAATAATCACGTCATTATTCAATCTATGTGTAACATAGAAACTAAAAAGGCCGATGAAGTTGCCAAACAAATTTTAAACCTTGAAAAAATGGGATGCGAATTGATTCGTGTCAGCTGTATGGATATGGAGGATGCCAAAGCCATTAAAGACATTAAGAAACAAATTCATATTCCATTAGTAGCCGATATTCATTTTGATTATCGTTTAGCCTTGGCATGTATTGAGGCAGGCGCAGATAAGATTCGTTTAAATCCAGGTAATATTGGGGCTAGAGAAAATGTAGAAAAGGTTGTGAAGGCGTGTAAAGAAAAACACATTCCGATTCGTATTGGAATCAATGGTGGTTCTTTAGAAAAGGATATTCACGAAAAATATGGTAAGCCAACAGCCCAAGGTATGATTGAAAGTGCTAAAAGACATGTACAAATTCTAGAAGATCTCAATTTCTATGATACGGTATTATCTTTTAAATCCAGTGATCCATTACTTTGTATTGAAGCCTATCGCTTGGCTGCCCAAACCTTTGATTACCCACTACACTTAGGTGTAACCGAAGCTGGTACTACAATGACAAGTGCCATTAAGTCCAGCTTAGCTTTAGGTACATTATTAAATGAAGGTATTGGAAATACGATTCGTATTAGTGTGAATGGGGCTCCTGAAAAAGAAATTCCAATTGTCAAAGAATTATTAAAAGATTGTAAATTGATTCAAAACGTACCGAATCTAATCGCATGTCCAACTTGTGGACGTACACAATGGGATATGGAACCGGCCGTAAATGAAATTGAAAGCTATCTTCAAACCGTCAATAAAGATGTCACAGTCGCCATCATGGGATGTGCTGTCAATGGTCCAGGAGAAGCAAAACATGCTGACATTGCCATTGCGGGCGGCAAAAAAGAGGGGTTATTAATCAAGAAGGGTAAAATCATTGAAAAGATTCCTCAAGACAAGATTGTGGCTCGTTTAAAGGAAGAAATTGATAAATTTTAAAAAATCTCAGCGCAAAGCTGAGATTTCTTCTTTATAAGGCGCCTTTCCATCAATAAAAGGTGTCTCTAATATTTTTGTGACATGTTCTAATTTAGGATGATGCACAATGGAGTGCAATACATCAAAGCCTATATAGCCTTTTCCTAAATTTTCATGCCGATCCTTATGTGCACCGAGTGAATTCTTAGAATCATTGATATGCATACATAAAAGATTCTCTAAACCTAAAATAGAATCAAATTGATCTAAAACTTCATCAAAATGCGTAATATCATACCCGGCATCCCAAATATGACATGTATCCATACAATAGCCAATACGCGATTTTTTATGGATTCCTGCATAGATCTGGGCTAACTGTTCAAAGGTAAAGCCACACTCATTCCCTTTTCCAGCCATCGTTTCTAGGGCAATCTTAACTTCTGTATCATCATGATCTAACACTTCATTTAAACCATTGATAATCCATTCAATACCTACATCCATACCCGCTCCTACATGACTTCCTGGATGCAGTACAAGTGTTGTTGCACCAATTTGAGAAACACGCTCTAATTCCGTTTTTAAAAAGTCTTGCCCAAACTGGGCTGTTTCTGGTTTTAGAGCATTCGCCAAGTTAATGATATACGGTGCATGTACAATCACGCGATCGATAGAAAAATTGTGTTCAGCCATATAGTCTTTGGCTTCTTTTATCTTTAATTTAGATACATCCACACGACGCGTATTGCTTGGAGGACCCGTATAAATCATACAGGCATTCGCTCCATAGGATAGTGCTTCTTCAATAGCACCTTTAAAGTAATTTGGAGCTTTAAAAGATACGTGACTACCTAAATAGATCATACGTCCATTCCTTTTTGGCGTTGTCTTTCTTTCGCACGCTCTTTTTGTTGGCGCTTAATATCCGACTTAATCATTTCACGACGCTTTCTACGTTTCATACGATCAATTTCCTGGCGTTGTCTTTTCTTATAGTTTGGTTTTACTTTCTTTTTCTTATGAACGATTTTTTCCACTTCTTCATGAAATTCATCCTTTTTCATTGGACGCTTGTTCACATATGGTTTTAAATCTACAAATTGTTTATTCTTTACATCCTGATGTTCAAATGCAATGCCTTGTTTGATTAATGACTGAATTGATTTCGTATCACTTTCTTTATATAAAGCGATACATAGTCCATCACGACTCGCTCTTCCGGTACGACCTGCACGGTGGATATAGAATTTTAAATCTTTTGGGAATCCACAACTAATAACGTGCGTAATTCCTTCTAAGTCAATTCCACGACTGGCAATATCGCTGGCGACAATGTAGCTTTTCTTCTGGCTTTGAATCATTTTAATGGCCTGCATACGTGCACGTGATTCAAGACCTGAGTGAAGTTCGACTAAATCATAGCCATTTTCACGCATGGTGTTCGCAATACTTTGAGCTTCTAGCGTAGTATTCGCAAAAATCAAACATACATAAGGTTGAATACATGGAAGTACATCTAAGATCTTTTGTTCGTAGCTCTTATGTTTACAAGGAACTAAAATGTGTTTTACATCGCTTTGGAAAGCTTCTTCCTTTTTGATTTCAATAAATTCTGGATCATATAAATATTTCTTTAAGAATGGTTGTAAAGATTCTGGAATGGTTGCCGAGAAAACCATCATTTGAACCTTCTTATCCATCTTCGATAGAATTTCATCAATATCTTCTAAGAAACCAAATTCTAATGTCATATCCGCTTCATCAATTACGACAATTTTAGCCGTATCCAAACGCAAGACATTATCTTTAATAAACATGTCTTTCATTCTTCCAGGCGTACCAATGACGATTTGTGGCTGCTTTTCCATTTGTGTCACTTTTTCCATACCACCTGTGACTAATTTTACGCGTACATTAAAGTGTTTGGCAATCTTACGGCAACGATCATACAATTGGTATGCAAGTTCTCTAGTTGGAGCTGAAATAACAGCTTGTACGCAGTCTTGATCAAAGTCTAGCATCTCAAAGATAGGCATAAAGAAAGCGTGTGACTTTCCTGATCCTGTACTGGATACACCAATGATATCTCTATTTTTATTTTTACGATTTAACACCTGTTCTTGAATCGGTGTTAAAGTTTTAAAACGTTCTAAGTCCATTATTTCTTGAATACGATTCTTCATAATTTTCACATCCTTACTTTAGTATTATCCCAAAATTCCTCCCATTTTACAAATACAAAAAATTAGGGCATAATGAATACATGAAAACACAAAATATTATTATAGTCAAGCCTCAGGGCTATTGCGGTGGGGTTTTAAAAGCCATTGAAACCGCCAAAAAAACAAGAATTCAATATCCAGATCAAAAGATTACCATATTGGGTAATCTAGTGCATAATCAATATGTCAAAAAAGCGCTTCAATATTATTCCATTGATACCATTGAAGATAAGTCAAAGACACGCGTGGAATTATTGGATGAAATCCATGAAGGCATTGTGATTTTTACAGCGCATGGCGTCAGTCCTAAAGTCTATGAAAAGGCCAAAGAAAAAGGCTTGATTTTGGTGGATGCGAGTTGTCCATTTGTACTTCAAACACAAAAGATTGTGAAGCAATATTTAGATGAAGAGTATACCATTTTCTATATTGGTAAAAATAAACACCCCGAAGCCGAATCGATTTATACAATGAGTGAGCATGTGCATTTGATTGAGCCACATAAAGAGATTCCTAAAGTGAGTACTTCAAAGATCTTTGTGACAAACCAGACTACGATGTCGATCTATGAATTGAAGGATACGTTTGAAAAGATTAGACGCTTATACCCGAATGCCCTCTTCCACGATGAGATTTGTAACGCTACGCGAGTTCGGCAACAAGCTATTTTGGATTTAAAAAACGTCGATTGTTTGATTGTCGTGGGAGATCCAACTAGTAACAACTCGCAAAAACTTGTTGATATTGGAAAACAGGCTGGCATTAAACATGTCTTCTCGATTCAAACAGTCGAAGATATTGATAAGAAAGATTTTGAAAAATATACTACGATTGCGATTACGAGTGGTGCAAGTACGCCTACGTATTTAACGAATCAAGTCAAAGATTATTTATCTTTCGATATAGAAAAGCCAAAAATCCGTATTCAGGAAATTCTCTGAGTACGGATTTCTTTTATATATTCCATTTTTTCAATAAATTCAGGCTTATTGACTTTGGAAAGAATATTTTTATACTTATTCTCTTCAAAATCTAAATACGCTGCATATGTTTCATCAATAAGCATGTTTACACCAAAGTAAAGTTGGGTTGTAGAAACCTCTTGTTCCTTATCTTCACAAACACAATCAAGAATAGGATAGTAGTGTCCATGATCATAAATCATTTTTTCTTTCACAATATGAATATGATGATCGTGTAAATATTTTCGTAAGGCAAAATCATCTTTATGACAAGATAATAGAAGGCGTAAACCACGATACAAATTTCCCTTTGATAGGATATCGATAATGAGTTTTCCTCCCATGCCACAAATTATGATTTGGTCGACATCGCTTTCTAAGCCTTGAATGCCATCCAACAATCGACAAGATACCAAATCGGATAAATGATTCTCTTCAATCGTTTTCTTGGCATTATCTAGTGGGCCTTGTGCCACATCACAGGCATAGCCTTTTTTAGATTGATGATTCAAAATGGCGTTGCAGACAACATAGGCATGATCACAGCCAATGTCCGCAATGCACTCTCCATTCACCCATTCTAATATTTCTTGAATTCGATTCGAACAAGGTATCATTATTTTACGAAATCTCTTAAACGCTTGCAGCGATTTGGATTTTTCAATTTACGTAATGCCTTGGCTTCAATCTGACGAATACGTTCACGTGTTACGTTAAATTCTTTACCAACTTCTTCAAGTGTACGAGTCCTTCCATCTAACAAGCCAAAACGCAAACGCAATACTTTTTCTTCACGTTCTGTAAGACCTTGTAGAACGGCATTGATTTCGTCTTTTAATAATTGGTTGTTTGTGTAATCATCTGGAGATAATGTATCTTTATCTTCAATGAAGTCACCTAAGTGAGAGTCGTCTTCTTCACCGATTGGTGTTTCTAGACTGACTGGATCTAAGGCAATCTTTTGGATTTCACGAACCTTTTCCGCCGAAATATTCTCCATCTTTTCGGCAATTTCTTCTGGTAATGGATCACGACCTAAATCTTGCACCAATTGACGTTGAACACGTGTTAGTTTATTGATCGTTTCAACCATGTGTACGGGAATACGAATTGTACGTGCCTGGTCTGCGATTGCACGTGTAATAGATTGACGAATCCACCATGTCGCATATGTTGAGAATTTAAATCCTTTTGTGTAGTCAAATTTTTCAACGGCTTTGATTAAACCACAGTTTCCTTCTTGAATCAAATCCAAGAACAACATGCCACGTCCTACATATTTTTTGGCGATAGATACAACCAAACGAAGGTTTGAAGAAATCAACGTTTGTTTGGCTTGTTCACCATCCGCAATGACTTTTGCGAGTTTCTTTTTCTCTTCATCACTTAAATCAGGTTTTTTCATCGCTTCTTTGGCTTCTTCCCCTTCTTGGATCTGACGAGCAATGATGGGCTCTTCTTTTGGGTCCAATAATGGAATTTGACCAATTTCTTTTAGATACATCTTAACGGGGTCATTGATCTTGGCATGAGATGAATTAGCGAATGTCTTTTCCAATTGGGAAATTTCTTCCGCAATCGAATCTTCTTCGTCCAAATCCTCGTCGTTTAGATCATCGTCTAAGACTTCATCCTCATCTAATTCTTCCCCATCGATAAATTCGATTAAGTTTTCGTCGATCCAGTTATATAGATCGTCCATTGTATCATCATCTAAATTTAAAGCACTTACCGCATCTAAGAATTGTTTTTGTGAAACATCGGCATTTTCTTCTTTGCTCTTCAGCAAGAATTCTTTTGCCTCTTCTAAGCTTGTAAACTTTAATTTTTCATTTGCCATACTTTCATCCTTCCTTTCGATGTAAGATTTCATTTCTTTGAATAATTAATACCTGTTTTTTACTAGCCAAGGAAATCTTTAACATCGGATCTTGCACATTCTTGATCTGATCATTGAGATTGTCAATTTGGTCTTGTAAAGTACATTCTTTGATCTTCATTAAACTATCGTTAAAGAAGTCTTCATTATATCCATCAACATGAAACGGATTTTCCATCAGGCTTACCAACAAATTACGGACGTCTTCTTTTTCAATGTAGCTCATGAGTACATCAAAATCGATATGGTCCATATTTCGATACATGTCGTAACAATATAATGACAATTCTTCACAGACTGGATCTTGGAAAAACCCAATCTGATCTTTGAATTGATCGGCCGCAAGTTTACTGTTTAGAATCATCCATAAAACACCGTGTTCGGCAAGTGTTCTTCCATTTTTTAATGGCTCTATATTTCGAACCACAGCCGCATTATTTCTGGATTCTTTTTTGGGTGCCGGAATATTTTCGGATTGAAGTGATAAATCAAATCCTGTCAAATCTCGGATACGAGAATAATAATCGGCCTTTTCAAAATCGGTGCATGTCCTTTCAATGAATGACTGCATTTCCGATGTGAATTTTTTCTTATCCTCGTAATTGTCTAAATCATATTGGTTCGGTAAATAATCAAATAAGAACTCTACAAATGATACAGTTTTATGAACAGATAAATAGAGTTCATCTTTTCCAAGTTCATTAAAGATTTCATCTGGATCTTTACCGGTTGTATTTTTTACTATGGAAAAATTCAGCCCGTAATCAACGGCTAATTTTCCAAACTTATAGGTAGCTGCTTTACCAGCTCGATCCCCATCGTAACAGACAACCAAAGGGACGTTTAAGCGTTTTAATAGCGTTATTTGTTCTTTTGTACAAGCTGTTCCTAAACAAGCAATACTTTCATGAATGTCTGCCTTTTCAAAGGCAATGACATCCATAGCTCCTTCAACTAATATGCAACGCTTGTTCTTTTTCGCAAATTCTTTGGCTCTATGATAATTAAAAATCAAATCCCCCTTATGATAGATCTTTGTTTCAGAAGTGTTGATATATTTGGCTACATCCTTATCTTCATTTAAACGCCTGGCCGTAAATCCAACGGGATTTCCATTTTCATCATGAATGGGAATCATCAATCGATTGTCGAATACGGCATAGGTATCTAGATCGTGAGTACGAATTAAACCTGTATCTGTGAGTATTTGTTCGTTAAAACCTTTTGCCTTGAGATACTTCACACTACGACTCGATTCAGGTGCATACCCAATCTCAAATCTTTTTATAATATCTTCATTTATTTTTCTTTGACTTAAATACCTTTTCACGCTTTCGCCATTCTCACTGTGCAACTCATATGTTAAAAAGCGAATGTACGATTGGATGCAGTCATATAAAGGCTGATTTTGATCAACCTTAGGTTGAAACTGACTTGTATCCATGTGTAAAGGATAATGAATCAGTTCCGCTACCTTACAAACGGCTTCTAGAAAGGAAATGTTTTCAATCTTTTGTACGAATGTGAAGACATTTCCTCCGGTACCGCATACGAAACATTTGAATATTTGTTTATCGGTCGAAATCGATAAACTAGGATCGTGATCATCATGAAATGGACAAATGGCTTTATAGTCTTTGCCTTTTTTTTCTAATGTGATATAACGGGACATCACATCAACAATATCGGCCTGCTGACGAATGGCCTTTATATCATCTTCTGATATCCAGCTCATTAAAATTCAATTCTTTTTTCAATATATGAGACAAGGTCATCTAAAGCGATACGTTCTTGTTGCATAGTATCACGATCACGAACCGTAACACATCCATCGTTTGCAGTTTCGAAATCTACCGTAACACAGAATGGTGTACCAATCGCATCTTGACGACGGTAACGTTTACCAATGCTTTGTGCATCATCATACGTTACACTAAAGTGTTTAGCTAATTTAGCGAATACTTCATCCCCTTGATCGGATAATTTTTTAGAAAGTGGAAGTACTGCTACTTTATATGGAGCTAATGCTGGGTGTAATTTTAAGACAACACGAGAATCATTTTCTAATTGTTCTTCTTGGTAAGCTTCACACATCACGGCCAACATCAAACGTTCAACACCTACACTTGGTTCAATAACGTATGGAATGTATTTTTCGTTTGCTTCTTGATCAAAGTATTCTAAGTTTTGTTTAGAAGTTGTTTGGTGTGCTTTTAAGTCAAAGTCTGTACGGTCTGCGATACCCCATAATTCACCCCATCCGATAGGTTCAGAGAAGTGGTATTCGATATCACTTGTACCATTTGAATAGTGAGCTAATTCTTCAGGATCATGTGCACGTAAACGAATATTTTCTTCGTTGATACCCAAATCTTTTAAGAATTGAACACAATTTTTACAATAGTATTCAAACCAATCTAAATCCGTTCCTGGTTTACAGAAGAATTCAAGTTCCATCTGTTCGAATTCACGTGTACGGAAAATGAAGTTTCCTGGTGTAATTTCGTTACGGAAACTCTTACCAATCTGTCCAATACCGAATGGTAATTTTTTACGCATTGTTCTTTGTACGTTTTTGAAGTTCACAAAGATTCCCTGTGCAGTTTCTGGGCGCAAATAGATTGTACTCTTCGCATCTTCTAATACACCTTGGAATGTTTTGAACATCAAGTTAAATTGACGAATGTTTGTAAAGTTTTTAGCTCCACATTTTGGACATGTGATTTCATGTTCAGCGATATAGTTTTCCATATCTTCATTTGACATACCACCACAGTTTACTGTGTGATTGCTGGCTTCTTCAATCAATTGATCCGCTCTAAAACGGCTCTTACATTCTTTACAATCCATTAATGGATCACTAAATCCGCCAACGTGACCACTGGCAACCCATACATTAGGGTTCATTAAGATTGCACTCTGCAATCCTACATTGTGTTCACTTTCCTGGATGAAACGTTTCCACCATGCATTTTTAATATTGTTCTTTAATTCAATGCCTAAAGGACCAAAATCCCAAGTATTTGCCAAACCACCATAAATTTCTGAACCTTGGTAAACAAATCCAGAGGTTTTCATGTGATTTACTACATCATTGAATGTCTTTTCGTTCATGTTATTTACCTCATTTCTTTCATGTATACAGACAAAAGGATACACTTTCATATTATATCTCATTTATCAACAAATTTAAAGACTAAATCCAAAGACACAAACAAAGAAAAAGCCATGATTTCTCATGGCCTGTTTTTAATTACCCACTTAAAAATAGGTTCTCTCATTTTCATATGTTTTGTACCACAAAACTAGTGCGTCGCAAGATATAGAATCGCTTCCTTGTACTTCTCTAGCCTTAAATAATCTTGTTTTGTAGGTTCTTTGATTCTTGTGATATCCAAATTATGTAAAAGGTCAGCAATCTTTACCTTTTTAGCTAACTTTGATGTAGAGACTCTAGATATATATTCAAAATAAGATTCATCTTTTCTGTGCGTTAATGTAATTACGCCATCTACGATTTCATTTGGGAACATATTTCTCAATTCATCTTCTGTGACATCTGTATCTTCTAATACATCATGTAAATACGCAACTGCCTTTTCTGTATCCGTATCCATATAAGAAGCCACTTTCATCGGATGAAGAATATAATCTTTCCCTGCTTTATCCACTTGTTTAGAATGTGCCTTTTTTGCGATTTGAAGTGCTAATTCATGAAACATTACTTTAAACCTAGAATACTTTCTAAAAAACGAATACTTGGATAATTCTTATGAGTATGATACTCCATCCATTTGGCTAGATAGATTAAGTCATCAAGATTGAAATTGAAATGATCTTTAACATACTCTAAGTTTTCTTCTTTGCACTTAAATAGAGCGCGATATTTCTTTAATTGTTCTACACTCCATTTTGGATATTGATTGTGATTGCACTTTTCACATAAGAATCCACCATCTTTTACAGAAAGAGTTTCTACTCTTGTGCTTTCACAATGTACACACCCTTGGATAAAAGGTTGGATTCCTTCTTGTTCAATACAATATTTTAGAAGGATGCAGGCCCAGAAATAAAAATCATCTAAGTCTTTGTCGGCTGCGTTCCAGCAATCCAATACTACATTGAATAAATTTTCTTCTTTTTTAGTTTTAGAAATCAAGTCGTGCAATACGAAACAACAACTCGATTTAAACAGATCTTCTTGAATGTGATAGTAATAATGAATGGTTTGTCCTTGTAGTAATAAGGGCATTTTTGTCTTATCTTCGATCATGAATTCATTATAAGAAAAGGGCTGTACAAGCCGCAAATTCTTAGAATTGGGTTTGAACAGTCCTCTTGCGTATAAAGTTAAAATGGAATCTGTAGTCAAAACTTTGACTAGGCCATCCTTATCTTTGTATTCACCAACACTTAATACAAGTGCCTGAATCTTAGTCTTCATCGATTTGTTCTAATTCGTCTAAACCAAATTCTTTGATCTTGTTTTCGTGATTACGCCAATTCTTTTCGACACGCACAAAGAGTTCCAAATCCACACTGCATCCAAGCATATCTTTTAATTCCTTTTGCGCATCTAGACGAATCGAACGAATCATGCTCGCTTGTTTACCAATCAAGATTCCCTTCTGTGATTCACGATCGACTACCACCATCATTTGAAGATACATGCGGTTACCACGTTTTTCTTTACGCTCTAAAATAACCGCTACACTATGAGGGATTTCCTCATGTGTTTTAAATAAGATCTTTTCACGAACAATTTCACACATTCTAAAGTTGATGTCATGATCCGACTTCATTTCTTCAGGAAACATCGGCTCGCCTTCTGGCAAATACCCTTTGAACACCTTCAACAACTCTTCAAGATTGTCTTTATCCAAAGCACTGATTGGAACAATATCATTGAAATCATATTGTTTTTGCCAATACATCAAACGCTTTAATAATTGTTCCTTACCAAGCTTATCAATCTTATTCATGATCAATACAACCGGTTTATGTAATGTTTCAATACGCTTTAAAATGAATGAATCTCCTGTTCCAAAAGCTTGAGAGCCATCTACGATCCATCCAATCACGTCACAATCTTCCATTGCCGAATAGGCATTCTTATTTAAGACGCGTCCAAGTTGTTGTTGCGGCTTATGAATACCTGGTGTATCTACAAACACATATTGACAATCTTCATTTGTCAAAATACCCGAAATATTGTTTCTTGTCGTATTCGGTTTGTCCGACATGATTGCGATTTTTTCTTTCAGCAATGCATTCAACAATGTTGATTTTCCTGCATTGGGTCTTCCTACAATCGCAATAAATCCTGATTTATAATTACTCATTTTACCTCCGTTTTTAAAATAGTTTGGGCAAAAATACATAAAGCCCAATACATGCGGCAAGCACGCTGATAATAAAGACAGCTCCTGCGGCCATATCCTTAATATGTTTGGCTTGTTGGGTATATTCAAGAGAAATATAATCCACGCATCTTTCAATACACGAATTGATGATTTCACTAAACCATACTAAGCCAATGGCGAAAATCAACATCATCCACTCATTGAGTGAACAATGAAAGAGAATGCCGCACAATATCACAATCAATCCAAAGATGCCTTGAAGACGAATACTGCGATCACAAGTGAAAGCGTAAAATAGGCCTTGAAAGGCATATTTAAATCTACCTTTGAACCAATTCATCTAAAATCTCATCCTGTAAGGCAAACATTACCTTTTCGTCCTCTTCCTTCATGTGATCGTATCCCATTAAATGAAGTAATCCATGGCAGAATAAGAAACATGCTTCACGACGAATCGAATGACCATAGGCCTTAGCTTGATCACGAATGGCTTGTACATTGATAAAAATATCACCAAGTTCATATTGATCTTCTTCAATCCACATATCACTCATATCATCTTGAATCGCAAAACTAATGACATCTGTAGGACGGTCAACATTACGATAGTCACGATTAATTTCGTGAATCTGTTCAGGTGTTACATAAATTACCGATAAACTCCAGTCTCCCTTTCTGTCTAACACCTTGCATGCACGTTCTAATATCATTTCAAAATCTTTTTTGTATCGATAGACACTTCTATCTTTTGCGTTATTTGTAAAAATTATTTCCATGCCTTGATTATACACTAAACCAAGAAAAAAAACTTTTTTTTCGAAAAAGTCACACGAATAAATAATGTGCCCGGTTCGTTTACAGTCGTCCAGCAACATTTCAACATCCACTCCATCTTTCTGAATCATTCGGTATCCCGATTCATTCAGTTTTTATCGATGAAGTTTTTATTGTATGCTTTTTATAAATACTTCAGAATTACATCCATGATCTATGTACCTATCATCCAGTAAGTTAGCATAAACTTCTGGTCCTGTCCCGAAACCAAAATCTTAATATATAAAAAAGAGTTCAAAACGAACTCTTACTTTGTAGTTTCTCTAAATAATTTTGAGAATGAAATTTCAATATCTTTGTTCTGTTTAACAGACTCATCTTCCACTAACATCTTAGTTAGTAAACGCATCGCAACAGCTCCTAAATCGTATTCAGGAATGTTGTAAGTTGAAATGGTTGGACGCATCATTGTCAAATATTTTGAGTTCAAGATACATACAAGTTCTGTATCATCTGGAATTGAATATCCGCTTTCTTTACATGCGTTCATTAAAGCGATGGCTTGAGAATCACGGAATGTGATGACCATACGACTTGGTTTGTGGTCTTTGTAGTAATCGGATAAGAATGTGTAGCTTGATTTGTAGCTATCATCGTATGTAACATACTTATCAAATACCAATCCTTTTTCTGCATAAGCACGATCTACACCCGCTTTTAATTGTTCCATCATAGAAAGATTCAATTTATCTTCTACCATAGAAATATCATCAATGCCCTTTTCGAAGCATTCATTCACAAATTCATAAGCCATACGTTCGAAGTTGATATATACATTTCCAACGTTACCAATCTTTTGCCCTTTTAATTTACTTCCAACTACAACCATTGGAATTTGGTATTCATGTAAAACTTCCATTTCATCTTCTGAGAAGTTGTCGTTAAATAAGATTACACCATCGACACGTGATTTAATAATAGATTCAATCACATCCTGCATTTTTGAAATTCCCTTACTTGTTGTATGGAACATGATGTTGTAGTTATAGATTTTTGCGACATCCATCAAACCATTCAAGATTTTTGCGTTGTACGCAAACAATTTTTCGCTCATTACGATTGAAATTGTCGTAGTTTTAGACAATGCCAAACCTTGCGCAATCGCATTTGGTTTATAACCCAATTTTTCAATAGCTTGTTGAACACGCATACGTGTATCTTCACGCACTACATTACTATCATTAATAACACGTGATACAGTTGCCAATGAGACATCGGCTTCTTTGGCAACATCATAAATGGTAATTCGTTTCATTCCTATTCGTCCCCCTTATTAAAAATCTTCTTTAATCCACTAAACAATGCTTCGGTAGCTTTACCCGTTACTTCTTCTGCTTTATCAACGGCACGAATAACAGAATCATTCGTACGAATTTCATCGACTTTTTCATCCGCCTTATCAATTACCTTGCGTAAAGAATCATTTTTTCTTAATGTTTCTTTTCCAAATTTAAAGCCCTCAACAACTAATCCAGCTGTACCCTGTAAGAATTCTTTTCCAGCTGACATTGTCTGTTTAAATTGTTCACTTTCACTTACTTCAACCACTTTATCCTTTGTCGAAGAAAGAATATCTTTCGCATTTTCTTTTGCCTGCGATAATGCTTCCTTAACCTTTTCAGGATCCGAAGCATCCTTTAATAAGTCACGCACATCATCGAATAATTTTTCGATTTTGCTCTTGGCATCCTCAATAATTCTTTCATTATCTGTATTTTCGGATTCATGCATTACTTCAAGCTCTAGCATCGATTCTTTTTCTAAATCATCAATTAATTGTTTTTCATCCATGTCATTCATCCTCCTTTGTTTCTATGCTTTCTTTTCCATTTTTTTTACTTTGAAACCAGTCTTTGGCATTTTGTACATTTTCACTTAACGCACCAACCACATTCATAAATGTTTCTTTTGCGGTTTGATTTACCTCATCCACCGTATTCGAAATATTTTCTGCCGTTTTTAATGGCGCATCTAGTTTTTTCAATTGATCATTGGCCGTATCCAATGTTTTTGAGACTTGTTTTAAAGTTTCAATCAATTGCTTCAAAAAGAGAATCATATAAATTAATGCGATGACACCAACGATGGGTAACACATATGAAAATGCACGAGCTAATGTACTCATAAAGATATCTAAACTCACAATACCACCTCAGAAAAATTATAACATGAACTCTCTAACTTATCTATTTATTTTGAAACTTTTTTTCACATGCGTGAAACCGCTACAAATAATAAAGGAAGTGTCGAATTATTCGAACACTTCCATAAAATATAATCTAGACGCATAATACGGGAAATGATGAACATTTTCATGGCAAATGCAAGCTTTCATTGAACACCCACCTAGCTCTTCAAAAAAGGATATGCTGAAATCGATGTATAACCATGTTGTTTTTTCATATTTTCTTTGAAATCAGCTCATCCTTTTTTATTTTCTCTGTTAATTTAAGTATTTTCGTATGAATGGAGTGAATGCCTTTTGAAAATTCCACATCATTTTTTCCAGTAGGATCACTCAATCCCCAATCTTCTCTATATTCACATGGAATCGCAGGACAATTTACATTACATCCCATTGTGATCACAATATCTACTCGCACTATTTCTGACAACAATTTGGAATATTGTGTTTTTTCCATGTCTATTTAATCCAGGTCTTTCATTAAACGTACGTCATCTTGATTGATTTGTGGTTTTGTTTCTGTTCCAGCAAAATAGCTTTCAAATACATTTGAAGAAAGGTGTTTTGACAATGCTTAGGCAATTTGACTACGACACGTATTATGTACACAGATAAAAGCCACCTTTGGTTTTTTATAAATAAATCACCCACCCTTGCTAGTTTTTTACTTCGTCTTAGGTCAATGTTTTTCCATAGGATATGATTTCACTTCTTCTGTCTAAACCGAACAAAAAGCCTATTCCCTTATAAAAAGGTATAGGCTTTTTCAACAATCTACAAGTATCCTTATATACTCTTATAAGATTTTTTCTAATTTATCTCTCAATAAGTAGATGTCCTTACTAGACATGAAGACAAAGGCTGCTGGAGCTAATGTTTTTAACTTTTCAGCTGAAGCATCATCTACATCTAATAAAATCGCATTAGGACAACGATCCATCAAATCTTGAATTGTGACTGTGATTGTTTCATCTTCTCTTACGGCATTTTTAGGGAAATCCAGTAAACATACTTGATCCGCCGTATTTAAACTCTTTGCAAAGTCATCCAAGAAATATTGTAGACGTGAATAACGATCTGGTTTATATAACGCTACGATTTTCTTTTCTGGATATTTTTTACGAACTGCATCAATCATTAGACGAATCGCTGTTGGATGGTGTGCATAGTCATCGACTAATACACTATCCTTGACTTCATCAATCACAAATCGACGAGCAATTCCTTTATAGTCTTGTAAGCCTTGTACAATGATATCTGCAGGCATACCTAACATATGGGCTAGCGCAAAACATCCTAAGGCATCTTGCATAAAGGCATCTCCCACTTCATTTAATTCAACGTGAGCTAGAATTTCACCATTATGCTTACAATCAAAATGCATACCAAATGGACCTTGTTCAATATTGATGGCTTGATAATCATTGCCATCCTTTAAACCATATGTAGTTACCGGCACATTGTAGTGTAGATTTTTAAGATGTTCATCATCTCCAAAGATGACAATGCCTTTTTTGACTTGGTTGGCAAAACTTTGGAATGCCGATACATAATCATCCATATCTTTATAATAGTCAATGTGATCCAATTCAATATTGGTGATGATCGCATAATCTGGATGATATGCCAAGAAATGTCTTTGAAATTCACAAGATTCTAGCACAAAATGGTTGGCATGTTCTGGCATATAGCCATGACCATCTCCAATTAAGTATGCACATTCATCTTGTAAAGAAAGAACTTGGCCTAAAATGCCTGTTGTTGTGGACTTACCATGCGTTCCCGCAACACAGATAGAACTGTATGACTCTAATAAAATACCTAAGTATTCATTATAATAATATGTTTTTACAGTTGGATTGTCCATCGCCGCTTTTACTTCCGGATGCGTTTGATCAAAAGATAAACCAATGATCACTGTGTCATTATCCTTAATGTTATCGGGACTGAATGAATAGATTGGAATATGACGCGCTCTTAATCCATCTTCTGTAAAGATATATTTATCGATATCACTACCTGTGACTTCTTTATGTTCATCATGTAAGATACATGCCAAGGCAGCCATGCCTGTTCCTTTAATACCAATAAAATGATAAGCCATTTTATTCACCTTCTTTGTCAAATAACGATTCTTGTTTGTTTGTTTCCTTTTTTGGCTTCTCTAACATTTCAGAAAGCTTCATATTTTTCTTTGATTCTTCAACCTTGTATTCAGGAATGGAATCCGCAGGCTGCATACTTGGTAAGTATGTTCCATACATGGGAGATAAGATTTTTGAGAAATCTTCGTCTTCTGGTTTGTTTAACGTAATCGCATCATGCACTTTATCAAATTCTTTTTTAGAATCTTCCACATTTCCAAAGATTGGAGAAAGGACTGGCTGATAATCTAAATCTTCGGCAACACGACGTACTTTTACCGATTTATGACGATCGTATTTATACACTTTTTGTTTCGGTTTTGCCTCTTCTTGTGCAATCGAATCGATATCTAAACCTTGGAAAATTGTTGTCTTCTTAGGTTTAGGTTGAATAATCGCCTTTTCAAAAATAGGAGAATTCATAAAGTTTTCAGGATCCGTTTCAATAGAGCTTGCTGCTTCCTTTAAAATTGGTTCTGGCTTTACAACTTCTTCATCTTCTAGAACTTGTGGTTGTGCAACAACAGGTTCAGGTGTTCCTTCTTCTTGTTTCGCAGGTTCTTCTACGACTTCTTCTTCATCGTCTTCTTCAACATCTTCATTGAAGATCGCATGCATTAAATCCTTTAACATATTTCCTTCTCACTTTCTATTGTCTGATTCAGAAATGCTTCTATTTCTTCTTTTGTCTTGCGAAGTGTAGAAACAAATCTTGATATTTCTTTTCCATCCTTGAAACATATAAAGCTAGGAATCCCCATCACTTCATATTCAATCGCAATATCCATACAATGATCACGATTTAAAGAATAGAACTGTAAATTACTAAATTGTTCTTCAATTTCAGGCAAGAAAGGTTTGATGTACATACAGTCTGGACACCAAAATGCTGTAAACATCATCACTTGAATGCCTGAATTTGTTAATGCGTTTAAAAATTCGTCTTTATTATGAAGCTCAGTCATGTGCATACCTCCAAACACAACGATAAATTGGCTGACCCAAAGAAATGAATTTTTGTTCATATTCTGTAATTGCATCTTCATCATGTTTTTCACGACGATAATCTACACTGATTTCAACTATCTTAAAACCGGCATTTTGAAATTCAATCAAGCTATATTCAAATAAAGCACTGTTATCGGTCTTCATTTGGATTTCACCATTGAAAGATAAAATACGCTTGTATTGATCTAAAAAAGTAGCGCTGGATAAACGTCTTTTCGCATAGCGCTTTTTAGGCCATGGATCCGAGAAATTTAAGTGGATCACATCCACTTCACGCGGACCAAACCATTCTCCAATGGAACTCGCATCATCTTGAATCAGTTTCAAACGTTTCTTTTCTGTATCCTCATCGTATTTTTTTGCGGCAATACCTGCAGCACTCTCATTCTTTTCAATCGCAATAAATCCAGTGTCTGGATACATCTTAGCCATATCTAAAGAATAGTTTCCTTTACCACACCCAATTTCGATATGTAAAGTATCTGTATCCAATAGCTTTTTCCAGTTTCCTGCTTGTTTAGATGGTTCTTTTACTAAACAACTCGCAGTAGGCAAATAATCCGTTGCCCACTTTACTTTACGCATTCTCATATTAGCTGCACAATGTCACGATCGCATCGGCATAAATACAGATAGCCTGCAATAAGTTATCTAATTTAATACCTTCATCACGTTGGTGACATCCTCCTACAAACGCATCGGTTTCAATCACTTCATTTGGAAGTTCTGGTCCATACGATACAAAATTTTCAAATTTACGAGCATATGTTCCACCGCCAATTGTGATTGGACAAGAGAAAGTATCGCCCGTGTATTTTTGATAGACACTCATTAAATCTTTCACTAAACGAGAATCTGGGTCTACGAACAATGGTTTTGAATCTCCACGATTTTCTGCTTTTATATTTGAAGTCAAGTTTGCACAGGCTGCATCAAATTTTGCCATGATTTCATCGGCATTTGTATCATTTGGATAACGAATATCAATTAAGATGTCTGTTTCATTGTTTTCCATATTGACAATGCCTGTATTCATTGTCAAGAAAGACATATATAAGCCATCTTTTTCAATACCTACTGGTTTACCCATCCAGTCTTTTAATAAGAAATATAAATCTTTTGAAAGTTGATCATCATAGGCTTCACCAATAAAGTTCAACAATAAGACAGCGGCATTTATACCGTTATATGGCATAGCTGCATGCGCAAATGCACCATCAATATGTATAGTTACACCATCTTCACTTCTTTTGATGGAACCCTTAACACCTTGCGTAGCACAATAGAACTTAAATAAATCTTCTTGTTGATAACTCATGACATCCACTGTGACATCGGCTTTACCAATCACAATATTTGGACGGCTTCCCGCATGAAGTTTTTTGATGACAGTTGCATCACTACTTACTAAGCCAACATGTAAGCCACCTTTTTCACCATAAATAACTGGGAAATTGGCATCGGGTACAAATCCCATTTGTGGAACTTCAGCATGATCAACATAGTAGTTCATACATTCCATACCAGATTCTTCATCGCATCCCGTAATCAACATGACTCTTTTTTTCAAAGGAATGTTTAAGTCACGAATCATCTTTAATGCATAGTATCCAGCTAATGCAGGACCTTTATCATCCATAACACCACGTCCAAAGATGTAGCCATTTTCTAATGTTACTTTTAAAGGATCTTTTGTCCATCCCTCTCCTAGTGGCACAATGTCCAAGTGTCCTAAAACGCCAAATGTTTCTTCTCCTTGACCATATTCAACAACGCCTGCATATCCATCAATGTCTTTGGTTTCAAAGCCATCGCGCTTGGCCATATCTAACATGGCATCCAATACGTCACGACAGTTTTTTCCAAAAGGAGCATTTTCAGCTTTCGTTGATTCATCACGAACACTTTCATACGATACAAGTGTGTTTAAGTCTTTTAAGAAATCGTCTTTATATTTAAGTACTTCTGTATTAAAATCCATAATTTTCACCTCTACCCAACTATTTTACCACATAGTCAAGAAAAAAGAACTCGTTTTTAACGAGTTCCTAACTTTTACGCTTCTGTTTTTTCTTCTTCCGTTTTAGGTTTTGGAAGTAAAGCTTTTGCGCTTACATTGATACGACCCTTATTGTCGATTTCTGTAACCTTAACATCGATGATATCACCAAGTTTTAACACGTCTTCTACTTTATCTACACGGTGGTGAGAAATTTTAGAAATGTGTAATAAACCATCTGTATTACCAAACAAGTTAACGAATGCACCGAATTTTTCTAGACGAACAACTTTTGCTGCAAATACATCTCCAACTTTGGCAACACGTACGATGTCACTAATCATTTGTTTCGCCTTTTCGATTGTATCATAATCATTGTGGTAGATAACTACTTTTCCATCATCATCAATATCAATTTTTACATTGTCACATTGCGCAATGATTTCGTTGATCATTTTTCCACCAGGTCCGATTACATCTTTAATCTTATCTGGATCTATGTTCATCATCGCAATCTTAGGTGCATATGGACTCAATTGTTCTCTTGGACTCGGGATACATGCCAACATGTTATCTAAGATTTCTAAACGTGCCTTGTGAGCTTGTGCCAATGCTTCTTCGAAGATATTTTTAGTAATACCTGTTACTTTGATATCCATCTGTAAAGCTGTGATACCATTTTTCGTTCCGGCAACCTTAAAGTCCATATCTCCAAAGTGGTCTTCCATACCTTGGATATCTGTTAAAACAGTATATTTACCTGAATTATCATCCATGATCAATCCCATCGCAATACCCGCAACAGGTGCTTTGATTGGAACACCAGCAGCCATTAAAGACATTGTTCCCGCACAAATACTTGCCTGAGAACTAGATCCGTTACTTTCCATAACATCCGCTACTGTACGAATTGTATATGGGAATTCATCTACACTTGGTAAAACTTGAGCTAAAGCTCTTTCGCCTAAGGCACCATGACCAATTTCACGACGTCCTGGATTTCCCATACGTCCAGTTTCACCAACGCAATATGGTGGGAAATTATAATGGTGCATGAAACGTTTTGAATCAACAACAGTTAAGTCATCAATGATCTGGTTGTCATTTAATGCACCCAATGTAGTTGTAGATAATACCTGTGTTTCTCCACGCGTAAATAAAGCCGAACCATGAACACGAGGAAGTAAATCAACTTGTGAGTTCAATGGACGGATTTCATCGATTTGACGGCCATCTGGACGTACTTTATCTTCAATGATCAAACGACGTACTTCATCTGCTTCAATACCACGACAGATTTCACGAGCTTGTTTCACCGCATTGTTTTGATCTTTTTCAGATTCATATTCTTTGTTTGCGATCATTTCAGCAGCTTCATCTGTTAAATCATCAATTTTTCCGTAACGCTCTAATTTTTCTTTAATCGATACAGCTGCACGAATTTGTGCTTCAAAGTTTGCACGAACTTCACGATCGATTGTTTCATCTACGGCATACAATTCGATTTCACGTTTTTCTTTACCACAAGCGGCTACGATTTCTTCTTGGAATGCACATAATTTTTTGATTTGTTCATGTCCAAACATCAATGCCGCAAGCATATCTTCTTCGCTAACTTCTTTAGCTCCAGCTTCAACCATGTTTAAAGCTTTTGCAGTACCCGCAACAGTTAAATCGATATCACTTTCTTCCATTTGAGCCACTGTAGGGTTGGCAACCAATTCTCCATTGATACGTCCAACTTTAACACCTGCGATTGGTCCATTGAATGGAATATCTGAAATACATAATGCCAATGAAGCACCAAACATAGCTGCCATTTCAGGACTTGCATCTTGATCTACACTTAATACCGTGTTGACAACCTGTACTTCATTACGGAATCCTTCCGCAAATAAAGGACGGATTGGACGGTCGATCATACGAGCTGTTAATGTCGCATGTTCGCTTGGTCTTCCTTCACGACGTAAAAATCCTCCTGGAATTTTTCCAACAGAATATAACTTTTCTTCAAAACTTACTGTTAAAGGGAAAAAGTCAATCCCTTCTTTTGCCTGGTTTGATGCACAAGCAGTTGATAAAGTCACTGTATCTCCATAACGGATAATAACGGCTCCATCAGCCTGTTTTGCGATTTCACCAGTTTCTACTGTGATCCCCCGACCACAAAAATCTAAATGAAACTCTTGTTTCGCCATTTTTTCACCTCAATCATACTTTTATATTTTATCAAATAAATGCATAAAAAAAAAGTAATCTTTTCGATTACTTTCTTAAACCTAATTTAGCGATCAATGCTTTGTAACGGTCTAAATCTTTACCCTTCAAGTAAGCTAACAATTTTTTACGACGACCAACTTTTTTCATCAATCCACGTTGTGAGTGGTAATCGTGTTTGTGTTCTTTGAAGTGTTCAGTTAAACGGTTGATTTCTTCAGTCAATACTGCGATTTGAACTTCAGGAGAACCTGTGTCACCTTCGTGTACTGCATACTCTTGCATAATTGCTTGTTTTTCAGATTTTAATAACATTTTTTCTTCCTCCATGTATATTAGTCCTTTTCTACCGAGCGAAAGGTTGGAAGTTTCCAGACTCTCAGTACAAAAGCTACTAAATGATATCATTCTATCATCATAAAATCAACTAGAATCGTATTTAATATTTCAAGTCCAGCATCATTTAAATAGATACATTCCCCTTCAAAACAAAAATACTCACGATACGTATCTAATACAGTGGCATAATGATTTTTAAAATCATTCTGATATTTCAAATTCCATTCTCTTATATTCAACCCAAACTTTGTACGCAATGCCATCATGATCGCATCCATACCTCGTTCAGATAGTGGTTCAGGAATATATGTAGAACAAGGACCCTTCAAACAATACTGCTTTAAACTTGTCGTATTATCATAACGAATGCCATCAAGTCTTCCACTTGCGCCACAGCCAAAGCCATAGAAGTCTTTATCTTGCCAATAGGCTAGATTATGTTTGGAATAATAGCCTGGCTTACAAAAGCTAGAAATCTCATAATGAATATATCCGGCTGCTTCAAGTGTTTTGGTAATGTATTCAAACATATCCGCTTCAAGATCTGGATCACAAGGCTCTACACCTGTCTTTCCAAATATTGAATTTTCTTCAATCTGTAAAGAATAGATGGATAAGTGCGGTATATCTAAACTTAAAAATGTGGAAATATCTATTTTCACATCTTCCATTGTTTGATTTGGAAGTCCAAAAATTAAATCAATGGAGAAATTATGAATTCCACTTTCTTGAATCCATCGAATCACATTCTTAGACTGATTGGATGTATGTCTTCTTCGACAGACTTTTAATAGATCATCATTAAAGCTTTGTACACCCAAACTAATACGGTTGACTCCCAAAGAAACATAAGATGCTAGTTTTTCTTCATCTAAGGATTCGGGATTGCATTCTACGGTAAATTCATCAATATCTTTGGGAAAACAGTTTCTTATCGATGCAAAATCATCCAAACTTAATACACTTGGTGTGCCCCCACCAAAATAAAGAGTATGAAGATTTGAAATCTTATACTCTTGAATTTCTTGTATTAACTTTTCTTTCCAACTCGAAAAGAACAGTTCATTTTTTTGAATCCGGACAAAATCACAATACGCACATATCGAATCACAGAACGGAATATGTACATAGGCTGATGGTACCATTAGTCGTCATCCATACTTAAAACGGCCATGAAGGCTTCTTGAGGAATCTCTACCGATCCAACCATCTTCATACGTTTCTTTCCTTCTTTTTGTTTCTCTAACAATTTCTTTTTACGTGAGATATCGCCACCATAACATTTTGCCAATACGTTTTTACGCAATGCCTTAATGTTTGTACGTGCAATGATCTTTCCACCAATAGCTGCCTGTACAGGAATTTCAAATTGCTGCTTAGGAATCAAGTCTTTTAATTTTACGGCCATCGCGTTACCGCGGTTGTACGCAAAATCTCTAAAGACAATGGTAGATAGGGCATCAACGATCTGTCCATTTAATAAAATATCCATCTTTACTAGACTACTTGTACGGTATCCGCTAAATTCATAGTCAAAACTAGCATATCCTTTTGTACAAGATTTCATCTTATCAAAAAAATCATAAATAATTTCACTTAATGGCATTTGGTAAACCATCATCATACGAACATCATCTAAAACTTGAAGGTCTACATATTCACCACGTTTTTTCTGACAAAGATCCATCATCGGACCCACAAATTCTTTTGGCACCATAATGTCACACTTCACATAAGGTTCTTCAATATGATCCACTTTTTGAGGTTCTGGTAAAGCCGATGGGTTATCGATTTCTTCCATAGTACCATCTGTTTTATAGACATGATAAATTACGGAAGGACTTGTTGCGATCAAACTAAGATTGTATTCACGCTCTAAACGCTCTTCAACTACGTCCATATGTAATAAACCTAAGAATCCGCATCGAAATCCAAACCCTAAAGCTTGGGATGTTTCCGGTTCATAGTGTAGAGCCGCATCATTTAATTTTAATTTGGACAACGCTTCTTTTAAGTCGTCATAACGCGCATTGTCTACGGGATACAAACCACAATATACCATCGGGTGCATTTCACGATATCCAGATAGTGGTTCACTTGCAGGATTGGATGCAACTGTAATCGTATCACCGACACGAACATCTTCAATGTTTTTAATGGCTGCACTGACCCATCCTACATCTCCACAGTTCAATTGGTCTTCCACAACTTCTTTTGGTGTACGAACACCCACTTCTGTGACCTCATATTCAGCGTCGGTTGCCATAAAGCGAATCTTATCTTTTGGTTTGATTGTTCCATTCTTTACCGATACAAACGCAATGATTCCACGATAGGAATCGTAGAAAGAGTCAAAAACTAAAGCTTGTGTTGGTGCTTCTTTATCCCCTTTGGGACTTGGTAATTTATGCACGATTTCTTCTAGCACTTTATCGACATTCAATCCCGATTTAGCACTGATTTCAACCGCTTCACTACAATCCAATCCAATTAAATCTTCAATTTCTTTTTTCACCACTTCTGGTTGGGCACTTGGAAGATCCACCTTATTTAATACAGGCAAGATTTCCAAGTCGTTTTCTAATGCCAAATATACATTGGCTAAAGTCTGTGCTTGTACGCCTTGAGCTGCATCCACAACTAAGATAGCCCCATCACATGCCGCTAAAGAGCGAGACACTTCATATGTAAAGTCGACATGGCCTGGTGTATCAATAAGATGGAACAAGTAGTCTTGTCCATCTTTGGCATGATATACAAGCTGTACAGCATTTAATTTAATTGTGATACCACGCTCTCTTTCTAGATCCATTGAATCTAGAATTTGATCTTTCATTTCACGCTTTTCCACCGTATCCGTAAGTTCCAAGATACGATCGGCTAACGTACTTTTTCCGTGGTCAATATGTGCAATGATACAAAAATTTCGAACATTCTTTTGATCCATAGATTTCCCCCTAATCTACAATATTTCCTACCAAGTTACGACCCTGTCCATTAAAGAAGCTTGCACAATCCATGACTGGCTTTCCTTCCATTTGACAAGTTTCAATCACAAGTGTACCCAAATGAAGACCAATGCCAAGTTTGTTCTTGCCAATCTTGATAAGACGACCAAACTCATTCTGTTCACCTAAATAACTTGCCTTTAAAATCTTAAATTTCTTTCCATTCAACAATACATAAGCACCTGGTGCATCTGAGAAAGCACGAATTTGATTCAAGATGTGTTCATCATCCTGATTTAAATCAATATGTTCTTCTTCTTTAGATAAAATAGGCGAGAATACAACCTGACTTTCATCCTGCTCTACATAGACAGCCTTTCCAGAACAAATCTCTTCAAAATGTTCCAGTAATAACTCACTTGCACAAATACCCATCTTTTCAAATAAAGATGTGGAATTGTCTTCAGGCAATATATCAAGTTCTTTTTGGGCTAAAACAGGACCTGCATCCATTTTAGGTGCCATTTTCATTAAGGACATCCCACTTACTTTATCACCATTCCAAATGGCTCTTTGGATTGGGGCTCCCCCTCTATATTTAGGAAGCAAAGAACCATGAAGGTTCACACAACCATACACAGGAAAGTCCAAGACTTCCTTAGGTACAATTTGTCCATAAGCACAAGTCACAATTAAATCAGGGGCAAAATCAAGAATCGTTTGATAGTCTGATTTAATTTTAACAGGCTGAAATACAGGAATGTCATATTCTAAAGCCACTTCTTTGACTTCTGAATAAACTAACTGTTGTTTTCTACCCTTTTTCTTATCCGGCTGTGTTACCACTAAGCCTACATGTATATCATTTTCTAACATTGTTTTTAATACGACACTAGCAATTTTGGGTGTTCCCATAAAAATAATGCGTCTGTTTTCCATAATATCACTCCAATACTAGAGTATTATAGCGTATTTTTTTGAAGTTGTGTTGCAATAAATCAGAAATTTTGCTATAATCCATATGCAATTTATGTCAGGAGGTGCACTTCATGCCACAGATTAAATCTCAAAAGAAACGTGTTAAAACAAATAACAAGGCTCACAAATTAGTCGTATCTAAAAAATCAGCATTGAAATCAAGTATTAAAGCTGTATTAGCAGCTGTTGATGCTAAAGATAAAGAAGCTGCTGTAGCAGCTTACAACGACTGCAGTTCTAAATTGGACAAAGCCGTAGCTAAAGGTATTCACCACAAAAACTACGCTAGCCGTCAAAAAGCACGTTTAGCAAAAGCTATTAACGAAATCGCGTAATGAAGGATTAAGAAGTCATATGACTTCTTTTTTTATTTCTGATATGATTCTGTTGTAAGTAACGTACCTATCACGCTAAATCTGTTCCACTTTTATCAGAGGAGCCTTTTTTTGTCTACATGGAGGAAAAAATGAAGAATCACGAACCAAACCAAACAACAATTGAAGCCATTGAAGAAGGCAAACAAATGCTAGATGATCCAAACACGCCTTCCTATTCAACTACGGAAGAATTAATTACTGCATTAGACAAATAATCGCACCTCGTTATCGAGGCGCTTTTTCTCGTATATAGAAACATTTAATAAATTAGGATATAGAGCTAGAATTGACACTTACACAACATTTTACATAAATTGACTTCTGAGCATATATCTTTGTTTTGAATACTACCTAAGATATTACTAATTTTCATGAATCCAACTTAAAACATCTTGTTCCAATCATTATTATATGTAACTCACCATATTGTTATAATGCTGAATAAACTTGTAGATAATATGTCATTACATTTCTTTTGTCTCTTAAGGTAAATAGCACTAGTATATTTAATGATAATAATATCTATATCATTTTTTATTAAATGTGACTTTCAAAAAATCAACGTTAGTAATTAATCAATATGTAAATATCTTTTTAGCTCATCAGAAAAAATATCATGATTAAAATTATCTACAATATCTTGCCTGTTGCGGATATATATACATTTATCCCATTTGTTATTATACAACTCAAAAATTCCAATGATTTGCTTTTCAGATTGAGTATTTCTAGAATTTCTTGCTTTTCGAAGACTGCGAGCGCGATTGTTTTCTCCAACAAAACAAATTGTCATATTTTCTGTATCATTTCGAATAGCACAAGAAAAAGTAAATGTATTTGTAACTAAACCAGAAATAAATAAATTCGTTGACGCATCCGCATGCAAAAACTTATTTAATTTTTTTAAAATGTTATTTTTGACTCTTAATGTATTGTAGTCATAATGTTGTTCATCTCTTATATTGGAATTAGTAATAGTCCCATTAAGGCAAATGTCAAAGAAATTACTTTCTGATACTCGAGCTATTGATAGTCCTGTAAAATGGCAGAAATCTTGCTTTTTAAATGTTATTGAACAATACATATAATCTTCTGTAACAACGACAAAAGTTTTATCTTTTAAAAAATGATTGTAGTAACAACTTCCTTGAATCGCTCCTCTACGTAATCTCTCCTTTTGACCTGGTCTTAAAATATTTCGATTCGTTCCCATGTGTACCTCTAAAAAAAATAAGGAGTATCACTACTCCTTTTAATACATATCTGGTAAGTTTTTCTGTCGGTTGTCGACAATGATTAGACATGAGCGTTTACCGTCTCTCATCCGACTACAACTTTTCTCTCGGTTGTCGAGCATGTAAATAGACATGAGCGTTTACCGTCTCTCATCCGACCACAACTTTTAAAGATGCTTACCACATCTAAAGGTATTGCTACCTTCAATATAATTATACCAATATTTACCTTAAAATCAATCACAGTATTCTCAAAAAAACTAAAACATTATTTCACCTAACACCCTTCTAAAACAATGAACAAAATGATAATGTCCTTTAGTTAAGAAAATTAGTAAATGATCCAAACATACCTTCCTGTTCAACTGTGGAAGAATTAATTGCTGCATTTGAACCTTTTTAAATCAATCAACGATTCAATCAAACTTGGTTCAGAAATAGCACTAATCATACCCTCTTTATACAGTTCCATGACACTATCAATATTATCAAATGAATATACATACACATTTTCATTTTCTCTATGAATAAACCAATACTCATCACAATTTGATATAGATGTATTGTAAGCTACAAATATCAATTGAGAAGAAGTCGACATCTCAAGAATCATATTTACAACTCCAAAATCCAGGCCATCATCCAAGTTATCAACGATTAAAATTCTTTGTGGTTCAATATGTTTTAAAAGAGATATTAACTTTTCAGCACCCGATGAACCATTCCATTGAGTTGTACTTATAATATCCATCGTGTGCGCAAAACTCACAAAGACATCTTTTATATTTTTCATGTACTCCGTATTCATTACATGAAAAAGAACATTATCAGATACCATATAAAACATGAACTTTTTAGTCTCTTCATCTTTACAATCAAATATTTGATTTAATAAATCTCTTTTATATAGAATAATATCTTTACTTGTTAAAGACTCATATATAAATTGATTTAGCTTTGTATCATACTTTATATCATACGAATATTTCATATCCCGATATAGAAATGTAATGCCTAACTCACATATTGAATTATTTGAAAATAAATTTGACGTAAGTTTAACCTTCTTATTCAACAATATATCTTTCATTGCCTGAATGCATTTGATCAAACATGATTTACCCACATTATTCGGTCCATATATAGCCGTAGTCTTATTGAATGATCCAAAGAAAACACAATTTGATTTTGAAATACAAAACAATTCTTTGCTCTTAATTCTAGAATCATATTTTTCTCCTTTTTCTTTTCATTAAATCACCTTAATAGACACTATGAATGTCTAAAATTAAAAAAGAACAAGGTTAATCCTTGTTCATCATTAAGTTTAGACAGAAGTATTCAAAACCATCATCCTTATCAATCTTACCCATTTTCATTTGTTGATCAAAATCCGCTAGTAAAGATAGATTGTAAAGTAAGGCTTCACTTGAAAAGCGCATGGCCTTTTGCATATTTAATTTCACGCGGTACGGATTGGCCTTTAACTCTTGGGCAATGGTTGCTTGTGCCTTTCCTTCATCCATTAATACGCGTACTTGGAATAGAAAACGAATTTGACTTGCCAAAAGCGCAACGATAGCTACTGGCTGCATATTCAGCTTTCTAAAGTTACGGTAGTAGGCTAATAGTAAAATCCCATTTTGACTAAAGAAGGCATCAACCATTTTAAAGATGTCATTCATAGGTTCTACGACAAGTAAATTTTGTACATCTTCAAGCGTTGGATGTTTTGAATAGATGGAAATCTTTTCAATTTCATTCTGGATGCACATGGGATCGAGTCCCATTCTGGAAGTCATCCAATCTAACGTTTTAAAATCGACCTTGACTCCATATTCCTTCAGTTTATCTTGCACATAAAACTTTTGTGACTTTTCATCGAGTGCTAAACAAGAATACAATGTTGCACACCCACTGATTTCTTTGACCTTTTTCTTTCTTGTATCCAGTTTATCACTTGGACAAACAAGCACAAGAATCATGTCTGTATCTTTTCTTACTAGAAAAGGGTCCACTTCATAGTTTGTCGTATTCTTACTTGAAAGAAACGTACAGTTATTGACAATAATCATCTTGTCATCATCAAAGATCGAATAGGCATCTAAATCTTGTAGAACATTGGATATTTCATCCGCTTGGGCATCATAAATATTTACGTTTTCTTGAATATGATGTCTTTTTTTAATGGCCTCTAGCTTCATAGAAACCATGCTTTTGTCTTTTCCGTATAAAATATAAATCATGTCCATATTATACCAAACATTCCATCGTTTGTGACAACAAATGAAAAGTGAAATAAAGAATACATGGCTATACTTCCACAATCACTCGTACATAGTGTATTTATGTGTAAAGTTTCTAATGTCTTGAGTGTTTCAACACTTGGATGACCATACTTATTCTTATAGCCACAACTAATCAAAGCGACCTTACAATCTAAAGAGTCAAGAAAATCTGGGTCTGAACTCGTATTCGATCCATGATGTCCTACTTTTATGACATCGGCTTTTAAATCGTATGTAGCCATCAATTGTTTTTCAATTTGTTTACTCGCATCCCCCATAAAAAGATAAGTTAAATGATCATACGTAAAATAACTAATAAGACTCAAATCATTGGTATCCTTAGATTCTCTTTCACTTAACAACAAATAAAATGGATAATCGACATGAACCGATTGATTTGAATCTTCTATAACTTCTTTGATTTCAATTTTTTCTTTTAAACTGTCATATCCTCCATTATGATCAAAGTCATCATGTGTAAGTATCAATGTATCAATCGCATGAATGTTCTTGTTTTCTAGAAAGGGCATAATAATTCTTTCGACATTATCACGATATAGGTTTTGCCCACAATCAATCATCACTACACTTTTATGGAAGGGTTCTACAATGATACTGCAGTCAGCTTGACCTATATTTAATGTATAGACTTGAAAGAAAGGATTACAATAGATTTCTAGAAATGGAACGATACATATCCATAGATATTTCCATTGAAAGTGTTTTAAGCATTGTATATAGAAGATTATAAATAGAACTATAAATAGGATTCTAGGTGCATAATGAATGGTAAGGCCTGGTAATTTTAGATTTATTAAATCCTGCACTATAAATCCAAATAAAAAGATCAAACCATACAGTTTTCTAAATATGTTAAAGAAAAACAATGAAATAAGATTCACTTTCTTAAAGTAAATAAACATCAATCCAAGCAAGACCATCTTTTGTACGATCCATTTATGTTCTGTACAAAAATACGATACGAGTTGTAATAAGAGTGGACATACAAAAGATATGGATAGTACTTGATTTGGATAAATCATGCCAAAACAAAGGATCGTAAAAGCCATTTGATTAGGTTTGGATGTGAATAATAGAGTACTCAACTGATACAAAATAAATCGTGTGAGTGAAAGTGTAAATACAAAGAAATGACCAAATAGAACGCTGAAGACCAGAAGGATTCTTCGAATACGAGTCTCATCCCACTTTCGCTTTAACACATGTAAAACAATGTAGTATGCACTCATATAGCCATATCCAAGCATCGTATAGATTTCATCTATACTTTCATCGTGTATGCCATAGTATAAGGATAAGACAATGGAAGAATTGGGTTTCGACTTTAGATAGTTGTAGAGTCTAGACTTGAATGATGTTGATTTGTGGATGATTTCTACAGAATTCGTCCTAAACCTGATGTTCTTATTTTCATTGTATCGAGTAAAACTAAACAGCGTAAAATTATCATCTGTATGAATAGGCTCTATGTGTTTGACTTTAACTTCATCTTGAAAACTTAAATCTAAATCTGTTTGAATAAGAATTTTAGAACCTCTATTTTTACCTATATAGTACCCTTTCTTTATTTCTGTAATTTTATATGTATCCTGTTGTTGAACTTCTTTTGGATATACAAGGATACAGCTTAATAGGCTAAATAAAATAAATAGAATCCAAATTCTTTTATCTTTAAACCGATAGTCTAGATAGACAAGAAAGAAAAGTGTAAAACAGAGTATACAAAGTATTTCTTTTAAGATTAGGCAGGCCAAAAAGCCAAGTGAAAGTATCAACATCATAGGCAGATCTTATCCTTAATCTTATTGAACATGGCTGGACCAATGCCTTTGACATTTTGGATTTGTTCTAAAGATTGAAATGTGTTACTTTTGCGATACTCCATGATTCTTTGGGCAATGGCCGGACCAATACCAGGAAGTGTTTGTAGTTCTTCAAGTGTGGCACTGTTAATAGAAATGAGTTTGACTTCTTGTTTTTCTGGAATCACCACCACATCTTTATCTTGTAGGATATAGTTAAAACTGATTCTAGATGTATCACTGTTTTCTAATAAGCCTCCGCTCATTTGAATTAAACTTGAAATGGAGCTGTTTCGCTTTAAAGTATAAACACCCGGATTTTGAATGGCCCCCTTGATTTCCACTTGCATCAAAGTGGGCTTGGCTTCTTGTAAGGTTATAGGTGTATACCGGTTAAAGCAGGTAAAGGTAAAGAAAATAAAGAGACAAAAAAAGAGAAGAGTTCGTTTCATAAATATCACCCTTCTCTTATACGTAATTTTTTGATGTTTTTCTATTTAACTTCAAGAATTTTTACATCATATGGTTCTTCAACACGTCTTACAGTACATACGTCTCCAGCTTTGTGGTCCATGATGACTTCTGCAAGTGGTGTTGTGTTTGAAAGCTTACCATTGAATGGATCCGCTTCAATTGTACCAACGATATTGAATGTTACTTCTTGGTTGTCTGATAAATCTAAGATTTTAACAGTGGATCCCAATTTTACAACATTCTTTGTCTTTTTATCTTCCGCATTATCGGCTTCACTAATGATTTCAGCATTTTTGATCATTGCCTCTAATTCACGAATACGACCTTCGACTTGGGCCTGGTGTTCTCTGGCTGCATCGTAGTCGGCGTTTTCAGACAAGTCACCTTGTGCACGAGCTTCCTGCAACTCAACGATAACTTCCTGACGAACTTTATGAACTAGGTTTTCATGTTCATTGATTAAATCATTATAACCTTCTTGGGTAACGTAAAATTTTTCATTTGCCATGTGGTATCACTCCTTGTATTTAGCACAAAAAATTATAACATAATCCTTAAATTATGCAAAACATTGTTACAGATTTAAGCCTAATTTTTCGCATTCTTCTAAATGTTCTTCGTACGTTTTTGTGTAATGCACTTTACCATCCACTTTGTTGTATATATCGGCCGCAAAGAATAGATAATCTGTTTTTTCTGGATTCAATACGGCATTAATTGCTTCATCCCCTGGATTTAGAATTGGTCCAATTGGTAAGCCTTCATGTAAGTACGTATTGTATGGTGAATCGACTTCTGGATTGGTTTCACAATCTTTTGGATCGTTGAAATCATCATATAATGCATAACATACCGTTACACTCGATTGTAGTTTCATACCTTGATCTAAACGATTGTAGAAAACACCGGCAATTTTAGCCATATCACCAGGTTTGCTTGCTTCAAATTGAACGACACTTGCCAAGCTAATGATTTGATGGATGGATAAGTCACTTTTATCAAATGCCTTTTTATTCTCTTTATACATCACATCAAAACGATCTAACAGAACACGTGTAATATCATCAAGAGAGTCATCTTTTTCCATGAAATATGTGTCAGGAAATAAATACCCTTCTAATTTCACTTTATAGTTGGAATTATTTAAATCATCTACATTTAAGAAAGAATAATCCTTTGCGAGCGTTTGAATATAAGAAATATCATTCCATTGATTTAAAATGTCTTCTGAAGAATACTTTCCATCATATAAATTTGATATTTCAGCCGCAATCTCCTTAGCCCATTTGCCTTCCGGTATTTTTAAGACAAGAGCATCTTTCTTTAGTTTTGTACTATCTTGAATGGTAGACAAAATATCTTTTACGCTCATGCCATTATCCAATTCAAAAGTACCTGCCACAAAGTTTGTGTTGTGACTTACCTTGGCATAAAGCTTGGCAACACTCGCATTTGAGATCAGATTCTCTTTTTTCAAGTTCTCTAAAATCGAATCAAATGATTCATTGTTTTCAATAGTAAACACTACTTCCTTATCCCCATTGCCCGTACTTGATAATCCTGTCTTTACGACAAAAATCGAACCAAGACCGGCGATAATTAAAATGAATACAACGACTAATAGGACAACTCTTACAGAATTGACTTTTCGCCTAGTCGGCATTTTCCTCGTCCTCAACAAACGTGTTGATTACTTCTTCTACCATTTCCCATTCGGCTTCGCTTTCGATCGGAATCAACTGCCCTTTGTCGTCATAGCGAGATGCGAATACTTCGCCCTCATCATTGTCTGGGTCTTGGAAAACCACATATTGGCAGCCCGTTTCATCACTGTCAAAAGTGAATAAGATGGTCATCTTTTTTTCATTTCCATCTTCATCATATACATATAAACTATTTGAATCTAACATAAATATACTTTTCCTTTCAAAAATAAAGGAGGATCTAGAATCCCCCGTTTTGTCTGTCCAAAAAACTCTGTAAAATTTGAACGGCAGCCATCTGATCAATTACTTTTTTACGTTTCTTTCTAGAAACATCCCCCTGTAGTAAGATTTTTTCGGCCGCAACCGTTGTAAGTCGCTCATCCCATAGATGAACTGTAATACCCGAAGACTCTAATTTCTTGGCAAATTCACAAGATATTTCACCACGAATTCCGATATCTCCATTCATGTGCTTTGGCAAGCCTAAAACTACTTCTTTGACTTTATTTTCTTTTAATAGCTTTAAAACTTCTTCTAAACAAGCATCATAATCATCCGATTCAAAACGCACAGTCGTTAAAGCACGACATGTAATATGAAGCGCATCACAAATCGATACACCACATGTTTTTGAACCAAGATCTAAACCGATGATACGATCCATTATTTCTCTAAATACGCACGTACAAGTTCTTCAATGATTTCATAACGTTCAATCTTTTGGATCAAGTTACGAGCATTCTTGTGAGAAGAAATATACGCAGGGTCGTTACTGATCAAATAACCAGCAATCTGATTTTCTGAATTATAACCACGTTCTTCCAAAGCATCACTTACTTCACGTAGAATCATCTTGATATTTTCACGACGAATCTCTTCCGTAGTAAATGTCATTGTTTCGGTAATGTCTTTCATAATTTCACACTCCTTAACACGTTTTTATTATATATGAATCCAATTCAAAAAGAAAGCGATTTAATATAAAAATGGGGTGTTATACACCCCAGATACAATACATACAATCGCTTTTTTGTTGAATATCCTCTAAGATAAAGATCCATTTGGCACAAGATTTAAGATTTTGTTGCCGATTCTTTACTTCAATAATAGTCTGAATGGACATCTGTAGTAGTCTTCTTTCAAAATCTTCGTACGATTTATTTTGTACGTCTAATCCAAACTTTTCATACATCAATGAAAATTCATTATCTTTTACTACATTCAAATCCACTATGATCTTACGCATAGCTTAAGCCTCTTCAAATTGTGCATTATATAACTTCGTATAGAAGCCATTACGCTTCATCAATTCATCATGGCTTCCTACTTCTACAATGTCACCATGATCCATAACGATAATATTATCCGCGTCACGAATCGTAGATAGGCGGTGCGCAATCACAAAGCTTGTACGACCCTTCATTAACTCATCCATTCCCTTTTGAATCAAGACTTCTGTACGTGTATCCACACTGCTTGTCGCCTCATCTAAAATCAAGATTTTAGGATCTGCCAAGAAGGCACGGGCAATCGTTAACAATTGTCGTTGTCCTTGACTAATATTACTAGAAGCTTCATTTAATACCGTATCATAGCCATGATCTAATGTACGAATAAAATGATCGACATGCGCAGCTTTGGCAGCTTTCATGACCTCTTCATCGGTTGCGTTGGGTCTTCCAAATCGTAAGTTTTCTAAAATGCTTCCCTCAAATAGCCAAGCATCCTGTAATACCATACCGACCATATTACGTAAATCACTTCTTGTGTAGTCTGTAATATTATGGCCATCAATATAAATAGCACCTGCATTTAAATCATAGAAACGCATCAATAATTTGACAATCGTTGTTTTACCTGCACCTGTAGGACCTACAATAGCGGTTGTTTGGCCTGGCTTGATATACATCGAAAAATCGTTGATGACAATCTTATTTGGATCATATCCAAAACATACATTCTCAAAAGTTACTTGGCCTTGCACATCTGAGAATACAACTGGATTTTGTACTTCAGCAACTTCTTCTTCACTCGCCAAGAATTCAAAGACACGCTCTGCAGCAGCTGCCGTACTCTGTAACATATTCATAGATTGGGAGATTTGTGAGATTGGTTGCGTAAAGTTACGTGTATACGTAATAAATGATTGAATGTCACCCACCGCAATTTCACCATGAATCGTTAAATAACCGCCTAAAATACATACGCCAACATAGCCAATATTACCAATCAAGTTTGTCAATGGCATCATTAAGCCGGACAAGAACTGGGATTTCCATGCACTTGTATACAATTGATTATTATAGTCTTTAAACGATTTTAAAGAATCTTCTTCCCCATTAAAAGCTTTCACAATCGTATGTGCTGCATACATCTCTTCAATATGTCCATTGACTAAGCCTAATGATTTTTGTTGCGCCTTAAAATAGCGTTGACTTTTTTTGACTACAACCATCACTAGAATCATACTTAATGGAATCACTACAAGAGCCATTAATGTCATTTTCCAAGATATACTTAACATCATCACTAGAAAGCCAATAATTTGTACTATGCTTGATACCATCGTGGATAAAGATTGGTTTAAAGATTGAACTAGAGTATCTACATCATTAGTAAAGCGAGATAAAATGTCTCCATGACTGTTTTTATCAAAGTAAGATAGTGGAAGCTTATCAATCTTTTGATTCATTTCCTTACGAAGCTGATAGCCCATTTTATTGGAAACACCACTCATCAACCAGCCTTGAAGATACGAGAAGGCCGTACTCATGGCATAGATAGCTAATAATAAGGTACACGTCTTTTTGATCGCATCAAAATCAATGCCACCCTTGCCTTGTACTTTATTCATAAAGCCTTCGGCTATTTCTGTAGTAATATTTCCTTGAATCTTAGGTCCAATGACCATAATACATACGGAGACAACGGCACAAATAATTCCAATTAGAAAAGTAAATTTAAAAGGTTTGATATAATTGAACAACTTTTTCATTGTACCTTTGAAGTCTTTTGCCTTTTCGCCGCCACCACGCATACCATGGCCCATAGGACCTCTTGGACGATTGTTTTGTTTCTGATTAGACATTGGCAAGTTCCTCCTTTGTCAACTGGCTCGATGCGATTTGTTGATACACATCACAAGATTCCATCAATTCAGCATGTGTTCCTTTTCCAACCATTTTCCCTTCATCGAGTACAATGATTTGATCGGCATGTAAAATACTTGAAATACGTTGGGCGACAAGAAGTACCGTACTCTTCGTTTCTTTACAAGACTTTGCCAAAGCTTCACGAAGTTTGGCATCCGTTTTAAAGTCTAATGCACTAAAGCTATCATCAAAAATATAAATTTCTGGCTTACGCACTATGGCACGCGCAATCGATAGTCTTTGTCTTTGTCCTCCCGATACGTTTGTACCACCCTGACTGATTTCAGAGTGGATGCCTTCTGGTTTTTTAGAAACAAACTCCGTACTTTGAGAAATCGATAAAGCAGACTCGATGTCTTTTTCATTGGCATCTTTCTTTGAATATAATAAGTTGGATTCGATATCTCCCGATAGTAACATACCTTTTTGTGGAACATAGCCAATGCGACTTCTTAAATCCGCTTGTTTGACATCTCGAATATCAACACCATCCACACAAATAGATCCACTTGTTACATCATAGAATCTTGGTACTAGGTTGATCAATGTCGACTTACCAGATCCTGTACTTCCAATAAAAGCAGTCGTTTCTCCTGGTTTTGTTTCAAAACTAATATGGCTTAAAACATCTTCATCAGCACCTGGATATCTAAAAGATACGTTTTTAAAGGATACAACACCTCGCATATTGGATGAGAAATCACGAGTCTTTTCTTTATCTTTAACTGTAATATTACTGCTTAATACTTCATGAATACGCAAAGCACTGACATTGGCACGAGGAAGCATAATCGCAACCATGGTAATCATTAAGAAGGCCATAATGACTTGCATCGCATACTGCATAAAGGCCATGATACTACCAACTTGAATGATGCCGGCATCCACTTGTTTGGATCCAAACCATAGAATCATAAGTGTGGTACCGTTCATTAAAAACATCATAATTGGCATCATAAATGCCATAGCACGTGTTGTAAATAAAGAAATAGAAGTAATGTCTTTATTCGCTTGATCAAATTTAGCTTCTTCAATCTTTTCATTATTAAAGGCACGAATCACTAACATTCCATCTAATAATTCTCGTACAACGCTATTCATCTTATCGATCATTTTCTGCATGATCTTAAATTTTGGCATAACAATCATAAAAATCGCCAATACAACGCTTAAAATAATCACGACACATAAAGCTAGAATCCAAGTCATATTCGCTCCAGATTCAATGACATGTAGAATGGCTCCAACACCAATGATAGGTGCATACATGACAATTCTTAAAAACATTGCCACCGTCATCTGTAGTTGTTGAATATCATTTGTAGTTCGTGTAATTAAACTGGATGTACTAAATGTATTTAGGTTTTCATTGGAAAAATGGGTCACTTTTTCAAATACGGCTTCACGCAAATCTTTAGAGAAGCCTGCCGCAATACGACTTGCCAAAAATCCGACTAGTATCGCGCATACAGCACTGCCTAGGGCATAACCTAACATCTTAAGTCCTGAATAGATAATATAGTCTTGTTGGATTTTTTCCATATCCATACCTAGATCACTATATTCCTTCTTTAAAAATTGTGAGCTCATGCTTGTTACTGTCGAATCACCTAGTTTAGAAATCTCGGATTTTGCAGCTTTTCTATATGTATCCATACCATTCATCATCAGTAGTTGAGGGATTTGAACATTCTCTTCCTTAGCCGATTTACTAACCTCTACCATAGTCATTTGAAGCAAGGTTAAAGTGGAAGAAAGCTTCTCTTCTTTTTTTTCACTGATATCTTTTAATAGATACACATTCTCTGTTTTCAAAGCAGGGATTTTTGATTTTTCTTCCTTAGTTGCCTTGCTTGGTGTAACTAGCTTATAAGAAGATATAATTAAATCCTTTTCAGAATCATTAGCGAACATTACATACGAATTGAATGTACTTTCACGAATCTGTTCATAGACACCACTTTCAATACCCCCATTTTGAATACCTGTGTTGACAATATTTTGCATATAATCCGGCATTGTCAGTTCGCATGTGGCTTGTCCAAACAACAAGCCAAGGGCAAGGACAATGGATAGCCAATATGGCTTTAAATATTTCATTATTTTTGTCATTCTTTATTTTCCTCCATATAATGAACTGTCTTTTTTAAAATATCTCTTAAATGCGCACAGTCAGATGTCCCAAGATAATTTAAATATGAATAAACATTAGCCGTATGGGAGTCCATACGCTTTTGAAATATGTCGATTGCCTCTGGAACAATTTGAATATAGACTGTTCTACGATCCGTATTCGAATGCATCCTTTGAAGCAGACCCTTCTTTTCAAATCCAGCAATCATCTGCGATACAGCTGCTGGAGATACACCGAGAATATTTGCCAGTTCACTCATTGTGATCTGATGATTTTCTGCTTTATAAATCGTTTTAAACAACATCACATCTTTAATTCTAGGCCCATCTTTACAATGACGGTTATTTCGAACAAAGTTCGTTACTTTATATGTTAGATCAAACAATAAATCTAGTACTTCATCTTGAACTTCCATAAGAACCTCCATTTAGTTAAGTAGCTTAACTATATACCTACTTAACTATTTAGTCAATAAAAAAGATATGCCCAAAACATATCTTTTAAAGAACTTGAAATCCCTTCTCGCAGACCCAATGATTTAAAAAGAGATTTCAAAGAACTTCTAGTATTGATTATACTACATGAAGACAATAAAGATTCAGAAATCACTAAACTTATTTATTTGGCTTCTCTCTTTAATTTTCTCAATATTTCGCCAGCAAACTCTGTGCCTCCTCGATTGATTGAGATTTTAACTTCTCCATCCACTGTATTCAGTATTAAAGTTCCTGCTGTTAATGTTGTTTTGTAGAACACGTTTGTGATCTGACTCCAATTCCACTCTTTAAACTTATATCCAAACATGTTTTTAGAACATTTTATTAACCTTTTTTTAGTCGCTACACAGCATTTTCCATTTACAGTAATGAACGGAAGATTTAGTTTTTCATCTGAATCCAACATTGCGATAATCTGTTCAAAGCATTTGACTGCATTTTCTTCAGAAATGCCACCAATCAACTCATTGTTGATTGAGTATTCCATGGTGGCGGAGCCACCCAATCCATGAAAATAAAGCCACCGAATCCATTTGGACAGAGCCATGCAATCCATTGCTCAGAGCCACTAAATCCACGAAGAGAGACACTTCAATTTATGAAATCACTCTCATTTTTTATTTGATTTTTGAATAATCCTCTAGAAGTGATCTGCCTTTTAAAAGAATTGTATAAGATGAGGTTCTAATACGATCTAGAATGGTGTAAGCGAGTGGTCCATCGCTTAATTTACCTAGCCATCCTTCAAGGGCCCATTGACTGCAGTAAATGGTTGATTTTTTTTTCTTGATTGTATCACTTCGAGCAAATCATATCGTTCACATTCACTGATGGGTGTTAATAAAAGGCTTAACAGATACATTGGTGACTTTTTGATATAATTGACATTAATGGTGTCAATTTATGCTTTATTGTATGGGTGTAAGCGAAAGAGAGAATACACTTATGACACATTTAAACCAGGATACAATTGCTGCTTTACAATCTTTTCAAATCGAAAAGATTGATCGTGAAATCACTGATTATTTAGATACAAACAATAAAATGAATACGTATCATTTTGAATACTGTCCTAAATGCGGATGTTATCATCCTCGTTTAATTAAGAGTGGTTTTGCCAACTCTGGTAAACAAATGCTTCGTTGTAAAGAATGCGGAAAACGTTTTGTTATTGACCGCGGTCAGCTTACTTTTTATTCTCATCAAGACCAATCCAAATGGAATGAACTTATCCTGGATACATTGAATGGTGTATCTCTTAAAGAAACAGCTGCTAAAATCAACGTGAATGAACGTAATGTTTTTAATATGCGCCATAAACTATTGGTTAGTCTAGGAACTGAGGAACGTCCCATACAAAGTAGGTAATGAAGTTGAGATGGATGAAAAGTATACTCCTTACAATCATAAAGGAACTAAAATTGATGGAGTAGAACCTAAACATCGTGGAACATCTGCTATAAAAAGAGGGTTGTCTAATCAGCAGATATGTATCATCACTGCAATACAGAGATTTGGTCATACAATTGCCAGAACATTAAATTATGGCAAGCCATCATCTCTAGATCTATTAAGATTTGGTGAATGTCTTGAATCAAAATCTTTTGTAATGCTAGATGGTTCTAACAGTTACAACGAACTTTTAGAAAGTAAGAACTGCACAAAGAAAGTGTTAATCAGTCATGAGTCTTATGATAAATTCAATCATTTAAATATAGTGAACAACTTTCACAAATTGATTGAAGAAAAGTTGCAAAAATACAAAGGAGTAGCATCAAAATATATAAATCGATACAACGCTCTTTTTGTCATGTAAAGAGAAACGCAGGGAATGGATAACACAGAAAAACTACAGTACGTATTGCTTAGATTGAAAAACATTTATAAGATCACTCGTTTAAAGGATTTGAAGAACGAATGGTTATTCGTGTAAGTGATAAAAAGCAGAATTATAACAATGTCACCAAATTGCTAGTTAAGCCAATATAAATTTGTTTAATATTAAATGACCTTTATTTTATAAGAAATCGTTTGATTCACGATATAATTTCATACAAGATGATTCATTATGAATATGAATCAAGCAAATCAATTCTTTATTTCCTATTATCAAAGTAAAGAATTTAATGTATATAGAATATTCTTTCTTTTTATGTCTTCAATATATTCGCTATTAGTAGTGTAATGAAACAAAATTTATACCTTGGAGGACAAAACATGCTGTCAATCAATCAGCTTATTAAATATTTAAGAAATCACCATCATATAACTGTCAAGAGTAACCAAGCTCAGTCCTTACGAAATATTGGCTACTATCATGGATACAAGGGATACCGTTTCATTCGTACTCCAAACCAGCGTATTCCTTTTTCGTCTCTTGATGAAGTCATTGCTTTAAATAAATTTGATATGCAGTTAAAAACCATAATTTATCCAAAAGTAATGTTTATCGAAAACGCACTTAAAAGCTATGTGATAGAAGCTATTCTTCATGACTGTCGTTCCGAAAACCTAGATACCATATTTAACAAATCTATTACTGACTATAAATCATATACGCCTGGAAGCCAGCAATACCACAAACAGTATGCAAAACGGATGACTCTTAAGGGGAAAATCAACAATGCCCTTTTACGTGATTATTCAAACAAAAAACAAACTGTCAATCACTTCTTTAATGCAGACCAACCAATTCCCATCTGGGCCATTTTCGAATCTTTGACCCTTGGAGAGTTCGGAACTTTTTTCGCCTGCTCAAATTCAAATGTCAAGTTGATAACTTCAAGTATACTTCATTTACCAAGTAATCTTGACGCAGACGGAAAAATCACTGAATACATCATTTATACTATTAAAGATCTTCGTAATGCCGTTGCTCATAACAACACCATTTTTGATACTCGTTTTCAAACAAGCACTATAAATAATCGACTTGTTTTTCTTCTCGAAAAAGAGGTTGGAATCACCGGTTTAGATTTCAAGTATATTTATGCTTACATTGTTTTAATTACTTATGTCCTACGCAAAATGGGAGAGACTAAAACATCCTGCAAACACTTTATAACGGAATTCATCGACTGCACCGATTCGTTAAGAAAACAAATTTCCCCAAACATTTGCAATCAAATTCTAGGGACTCAGCAGCGAGCACACCTGCGGCAGTTACAAAATTTTATTAGTCAATCTTAAAACCTCTTGCATAATGTTATTCGGTGTAGTATATTATTGCTATGAATTGCGGTGGTCGTCTTCGGACAACACCTAGAAGGAACCTGATGCGTCGGGTTCTTTTTCTTTTTTCAAAAAATGTAGACATCTATTTGAAATTCTCAATTCAAGAGAAGAAAGAAAATCGACAGTGTTGGTTTCTTAAATCCCAGTAAAAGAATAGTACGATTTATTTAAGGATTATACATACGCTGACGCGTGTTTAGATCGAGTTATATGTGAAGCATATCGTCTAGAATTTAAAGGTGAATCAATAAGAAATTAAATCAAAAAATTGATGCACCGGTTGACCGCTATAGATACACCGATGGTGCGCTACACACGTACCATTTTCCGTCATACGCAAAATCTGAAATGAATCTTGTGACTACATCAATATTTCGTTTATTAATATAATGAAAACAGAAATTCTCAAACATCAGTTCAAGAATTCGTTTTAAATCTCGCACAAAAAAAACACCTCCAATTCGCAAAATCTATAGAACTTAATATTTTACAAATACATCTTACAACTGAAGGTGTATAAACGGCTCTGATTAATGGATTGTGTGGTTCTAAATGATGGAATGAGTGGCTCTCAGTGCTGGACGGTGTGGCTCTGAATGCGTGGAATACTCAATTTGACACAAAGCTAAATTTATGTAAACTTTAATTAAAAAATTCAATTGTTTACATCTAACGTCATTTTTTCACGCCAATAAAGAACTGTTAAAAAAAACGCCTAGAGTTTGTCTCTGGGCGTTTGATTTGTACTATCCTAATTTCTTAAGGATGTTATCTAATTGTGTTTTCGTCATTTCTAGCTTTTCTGTGTAAGATGCTAGTTTTTCTTTTTCTGCATTGACTTTTGCTTCTGGTGCTTTATTAACAAAGCCAGGATTTTTCAACATGCCTGAACAACGTTTAATTTCGTTTTCTAAGCGTGCAATTTCTTTTTCTAGTTTTCCTTTTTCTTCTTCTAAGTCAATTAAGGCATCCATTGCAACTGTTAATACGGCTTTTTCGATTGTACGTGATAGTACGTCTTCTGTATTAAGGTCTTCTTTGACTGTAGCGTGTGCCATACGTGCTAGGATGGCCGTTGATTCTGTATTTAGTGCTACATAGCCGTTGTCATTGTGTAGTGAGATTGTTAAGTCTTCACTTGGTTTCATTGAATATTCGACTTTGATTTCACGTACGGTTTGAATCGCACTGATGACCAATGCCATTTCGTCTTTTTCATTATCGGTGTATTCGAATTCAACTTTTTCTGGCCAAGTTTCTACGTTTAAGCTTTCTTTTTCGTGTGGCAAGTTCAAATAGATTTCTTCTGTCACAAATGGCATGAATGGTGATAATACTTTTAGAATTCCCATCATGACTGTGTATAGTACAGCTTTTGTATTGGCTACTAAGCTTTCGTCTTCTGAGTATAGTGTAGCTTTTGATAGTTCAATATACCAGCTGCAGAAATCATCCCATACAAAGCTATATAGTTCGTTTCCTACGATGGCTAATTCATATTTGTCCATGTTTGTTGAAACGTGGTCTAATACTTCGTTAAAGCGTGCTAAGATCCATTTGTCTACGCTATTGGCTTTTGTCATGTCTAGTTCTGGTTTTGTATCCCCAATTTGCATTTGAACATAACGAGCTGCGTTCCAAATCTTGTTAATGAAGTTCCAGCTTGCGTCCATCTTCGTTTCGTCAAAACGTAAGTCTTGTCCTGGTGTTGAGTTTGTTGTTAAGAAGAAGCGTAGTGCATCGGCACCTTTTTCTTGAATCACATCCATTGGATCAATGCCGTTTCCTAAGGATTTAGACATTTTGCGTCCTTGTGTATCACGTACAAGTCCGTGAATCAATACATCTTTGAATGGACGGTTCTTCATGCAGTAGCGTGTTTGGAAAGCCATACGTGCTACCCAGAAGAAGATAATGTCATATCCTGTGACTAATACATCATTTGGGAAGTATCTTTCTAGATCGGCTGTGTTTTCTGGCCAGCCAAGTGTTGAGAATGGCCATAATGCACTTGAGAACCATGTGTCTAATACATCTTCATCTTGTGTCCAGTTTTCAATGTCTTTTGGATCTTCCATTCCTACATAGATTTCACCTGTTTCTTTGTTTGTCCATGCTGGAATTCTGTGTCCCCACCATAACTGACGTGAAATACACCAGTCTTCAATGTTTTCTAGCCATTGTTCAAATGTTTTATTGAAACGTGGTGGTACGAAGTTAATTCTTTGATCTTCAATTTCTTGGTTCTTTAATACTTCTTCAGCCAATGGCTTCATCTTCACGAACCATTGTTTACTTAAGTATGGTTCTACAATTACGCCTGTTCTTTCGGAGTGTCCTACTTGGTGTAAGTGTTCTTCAATATGATCTACAACACCAGCTTCTTTAAAGTCGTTAACCAAGGCTTCACGACATTCAAATCGATCCATACCAGCGTATTTACCACACATATCATTCATGGTTCCATCTGGATTCATACAGATAGGCATTGGTAAGTTGTATTTTTTAGCTAATGCGAAGTCATTTGGGTCATGGGCAGGTGTACATTTCATGACGGCTGTACCGAAACTCATGTCAATATAGTCGTCTGCCATGATTGGAAGTTCGTCTCCGTTGGCAGGGTTAATGGCATGCATTCCAACGATGTCTTTATATCTTTCATCATCTGGGTGTACAAAGATAGCTTGGTCGGCAAACATAGTTTCTGGACGTGTTGTCGCAATCACTAATTCTTGTCCTGTTTCAACCACTTTATACTTGAAGTAGTACATGTGACCCATGATTTCTTTGTGTTCAACTTCAATGTTTGACAATGCAGTTTTAGCTTCTGGGTCCCAGTTGATAATTCTTTCACCTTGATAGATCAATCCATCATTGTATAAATCTACAAAGACTTTACGAACGGCTTGAGATAATCCTTCGTCTAATGTAAAGCGTTCACGACTGTAGTCTAAAGATAATCCTAACTTAGCCCATTGGCTACGAATCGTCGAAGCATATTCTTCTTTCCATTCCCATGCTCTTTCTAAGAATTTTTCACGACCAATGTCATAGCGAGAAATTCCTTCTGATTTTAAACGAGCGTCTACCTTTGCCTGTGTGGCGATACCCGCATGGTCCATTCCGGCTACCCAGCATACATCATAGCCTTTTAATCTTTTATAACGACATAAAATATCTTGTAGTGTTGTATCCCATGCATGTCCCAAGTGTAACTTTCCTGTTACGTTTGGTGGAGGAATCACAATACAATAGGGGCGTTTAGACAAGTCGCCCGCTGTGAAATATCCTTTTTCAATCCAATTTTGGTATTTATCATTTTCTACTGCTAAATGATTATACTTTGCTTCCAACGTCATCCACAATCATCCTTTCCGTACATATAAAAAAGCACATCCCCATAGGACGTGCTTGACGTGGTACCACCTAATTTTATTCTCATTCACATTAACGCTGTGTCACGAAATTTACTACTCTCAGTTCATAAATTCAACTCAAAGACTACCTTCATTTATCCAACACACAAACTTTCACCAAATGCTTGCTCTCTATAGAATTGGTATAAACTACTCCTTCTTGTCATCGCTTTGAGTTTAGTTTATCAAAGAAAAAGTAAAAACTCAAATCATTTTGAAAAATTAGTTGTTTTATTCTCTACTTTACTATATGATGATTAAAGAAAGCGGTGTAAACATGGATAATCAATTATACAATCAAATCAAAGCTGTTCACGAACAATATATTAAAGAACAGAATCGTTTAGAAGACGAAATCGATAGACTACGACGAGAAATCGTTTGTCTAGATAATGAAGACGAAATTGAGGCGTTAAATAAGCTCGTTAAGATCGATGATACTAAGCGTAAGATGGTTGTAGAATTCATTCATAGTTTAGATAAGATTGTAGAACAGTAATCTACAATCTTTTTTGTTTGTTAGAACTCACCATTTTTATAAGCTCTAGCCTTCACATATGAAGGTTCATAATAAGCACCATTCGTATAATCATCAATAACTTGACAAATAGCATCATTATAGATTCGTATAAGTCCTTGTATATAATCTTCATTTGGAAGTAAGGTATCCACTATTAATCTTGCATATACTTTCCCCATATCCAATTCAGTTGGAATGTGAGAACATAATTCACTATTTACATTTTCAATATGAAAACTACCATACTCTAGTTTATATTCATCCATTAAATCATGTACTACCTTATATGGATTATCACTATGTAAAACATTCGCAACACGAATAAGATGATACAACTGATCATATCCCAGTTGATTCACAACATATTGATTTCGTTGATGAAGAAACCGAGCTGTCTTTTCAAGCATATAACATACATAAAACAAATCATTTTCTGTTACTAGTTCATCAAAGTATTTATTTCTCATAGACTATAGCTTCTTTGATATGAAAGACATTTTAAAGCTTCTTCAGTACAAAAAACAATTTGATGCGTAGGATACTTAAATTTAACAAGTTGCCAAAAAGCCGTTCTAGAAATCAAGCCACGCGCAAAATCATCCACATAATTCCAAATCGTATCATCTGCCATAGGACCTTCTACAATATCATACCTATGCGTGATTCCTCTTCTTGAAGAAACAACAAAGTCTAGCCACTCATCGCTCATCTGTTCGAAAGCCTTGCAGTTTAAATCCGAATTTTCACTATACGTATATACATTCACAATATGATTACTCTTTTTAGTTAATGCCCATCGCATTGCTTGTTTTTCCAAATTTGTACAATAAAATCCATATCCAAAATCTTTTTAAAACCCATCTGTAATAATCTTTGGTTGATTTACAATTCGATTACTACCAAAATACACTTCCATTTTCTTATTCAATAAGCTCACAAATGACTCCTCTATCTAATATGAATTTAACCTTACCACTCGTTTCTTCACTCATCTTATCATACAATCTTCCTGCACTATAGCTTTCTCCTAGTACTGTATAAGGACTATTGGCAACATATCCAATCTTTCCTAGACCAGGAAGATTAACACTAATAGCTTCTTTATCATATTCATTATCTTTTTCTTTCTTTAAATAAACAATCATTTCTTTTTCTAGAAATGAATCTCCATAATAATGGTTTAATCCTGTAACTGTAAAATATATGTTTGACATGAGTATGTCCTCCTTTATAATTTCAAGTTACACCATTAATTGACACTATGCGTGTCTAAATAGTAAATAAATCAAATTATTTTTTGAATAGATCATTGGACTATTTGGAAAATAAAGAATCATACGATAAATGTAGTACACAATCATGAGTGTACACCATAGAATTAATATCATTTTCCTTTTCTCAGGTTTTAACAAGCATAGAACGCCACAAATGAGTGTGGGTATTAATAGAGCATGGTAATACAAAGATAATTGAATGTTTCCTTTCAGAAGATAATACAGGCTTGTTTTCATGTTGCATCCTGGGCATGGCAAACCTGTCATGAATTGAAAGGGACATTTATAGAATAATAAAAGAAGGAATAGTACAAGAACTATTCCTAAATATTTAGTCTTTTGCGAAACCATTAATATGACTCTGAAGGATGCAATAGGATACTAAAGATAATTGAAGTATGGATAATACCATTAATACAATACTGTCGTCACTAGGATGATGTCCATTACTTCTTGTAAGACTTGAAACCATCTTACCAGCCTTCCATAGGTAGTATAGTAAATAGATTCCACATGTCACAATGCTTAATACAACAACAAGTCCTGGTTCCGCACCTTTTTCTTGGTTTTGACTTTCACATAAATCATTTAAGTCATGTGCGATTGTATATAGCCAATAAATACTATAAATGCCACATGTCACTAAGCTTAATACTACACACAGTCCAATACTCTTTTCTTTTACAACTCCAGTAGTAAATGAAAAACTTGGTTCTACATGCACTGTTTCATTACCTGCAAGCTCGGTATTCTTTAATCTTTGCCAATCTTGCATACCTGTTTTCCATACAAAACTATTTCCAGTTAAGATACCACTTGAAATAAAGCTTTTCATTTCAGATTCACTAAAAGGCCCTTTAGAATCATTATTCTCTACATAATACCAATCATTCGAAGATGATGATGTAGTAATAAATTCATTTAATTCTGTATTCTCTAGTCGTTCCCAGTCTTTCATACTTGCCTTCCATACTAGAGTACTTCCATTGATTTCACCAGAAGTAATCTTAGCCTTCATCTCTTCTATACTGAATGATCCTTTCGAGTCATTATTCGATACGTAGTACCATTCTTTGACTGGTGTAGTTGATTCATTCTCATTTACTGATTCTACTTCAACATCACTTTGCTCAACATTAGTTGTATTTAATGTCTCTTCTACATTATTTTCAGCTACTTCTTCCGTCTTATCCACGACTGCAACAGGTACAACAATATCTTCATCGACTTCTACCTTTGTTCCACAATTTGAACAAAATTTAGAATCATCACTTATTTCGTGCCCACAATTTTTACAAAACATATTCAATCTTCCTCTCGATTAATTCAATTATAAGATGAATGCCTTCTTAACTCAACTACTTAAGAAAAACTTAAGATTCAAAAACAAGCTAGGATTATCCCCAGCTTGAATAACTATTCTTTGATCATGTCCATTAAGACTTCTTTGATTTGTAGTTTGTCATCGGTTTGATTCATTAATTCTTTTAGCTCATTTAATTTAGAATCTACTTCTTTTGAATCAATATCCATCTTTTCGTGTACAAAGATTAAGTTATTGTCCGTCTTATGACATTCTTCCATTTCTAGAGCTAATTCTTCAAACATCTTTTCTCCAGGACGTAATCCAATTTCTTGAATTTCAATGTCTCTTCCTGGTACAAGTCCTGCCAATCGTATCATTTTGTCGGCTAAATCCCAAATTCTTACTGGTTTACCCATATCTAATACAAAGATTTCTCTTTCATTGGCATAGAAACCTGCTTGTAATACTAATTGAGCTGCTTCAGGAATAGTCATAAAATAACGCTTAATGTCTTTGTGTGTTACGGTGACCGGACCGCCATTTTTAATTTGCTCTTTAAAGATTGGAATAACAGAACCATTGGATCCTAATACATTACCAAAGCGTACAGCCGCCATATGAATACCACCCTGAGTATTTCTTGATTGCATATACATTTCTGTCATACGCTTAGTAGCACCCATTACGTTTGTTGGATTTACAGCCTTGTCTGTTGAAATCATAATAAAACGAGATATGCCACAGTCACAACAAGCATCAATCACATTCTTTGTTCCAAAGATATTATTTCTAATAGCCTCTGTAGGACGGTCTTCCATTAAAGGTACGTGTTTATGTGCTGCTGCATGATAAACTACATCCGGCTTATAGTTTCTCATTAGCTTATAGATTTCTTCTCTTTCACGAATGGAAACAATTAAAGATTCTAGTTGAATCGAATCATTCATTTGTTTCTTTCGTTTCATAACTAAGAATTCTTGTTTAAGCATATATAGTGCATTTTCATTTATGTCCACCATAATCAATTTAGAAGGATTAAAATGAATGATTTGACGACACAATTCAGAACCAATAGATCCACCGGCTCCGGTAACACAAACCACTTTATTCGTAAGATAAGAACCAATCTGATCGACTTTTAAGTCAATGCTAGGACGGTTTAATAAATCCTTGATATCAATATCTTCAAATGAAATATGATTACTCTCATCATTTCCAACAAAAATACGCATGATCTTTGTTGGTATTGAAGTGGAAGTACATAAATCTAAGATCTCTTGTTTTCTTTCGTCACTTACAGAAGAAATGGTAATAAAGATACAACGAACATTGTTCTCTTGACAAATACGCTCTACTTCAGAAATAGTTCCAAGTACTGGTTTACCACTCAGCATAGTCCCCTTTTTCTTAAAATCATCCAAGAAACCAATCACATTGTATGGATAGGCCATATTATGATAAATTTCATTCATCAATAAATATCCACCATTACCAGCTCCCACAATCAAACAATTATCCACTCTATCCACATCAACTATATAGCGTCTTGCCATTCTATAGAGCATTCGTGCTCCTAAAAGGAATATAAAACATAACAACTCAGCTAATGCGATTAATTCAATACTAAATAGATCAACTTTTATAACGAAATAAGACATGATTAAAAAACACACAAAACAACTTAAAAATGTGCGTATAATTTCATTTGGCCCTGTATATGTCCATAATGACATTTGTGTTTTAAACAATCTTAAAACAATAAAATGCAATAAAAGCATGAAGAATAATCCTAACGCTAAAAGTTTTGTCAATGCGATTGTCTTCTCATTGATAAAGAAATTATTTTGAATCATGTATGCCACTAAATAAGAAAACATGACAATACATACATCAATGAGTGATATTAGAATTCCTCTATATTTTTGATAAATATTTGATTTATATAAACTATTCATAAGTTAAAAACCTCTTTTACAATTCCTTATTATAACTTAAAACATATAAAAAGTAAAAAAGCCATCTCTTTACGAAATGGCTAATGGTTTCCTATCCTGCATAATCCTCAGAATAATCGTATTCTGCAGGTTCTTCTGGCTGATAGTAATATTCATCATTTTCCTCATAATAAGGTTCTTCATACGTATAATAATCTTCATCTGTTTCTTCACTATTGTTATTCATCTCAGCAAACTCTTGAGCATTACCTACTGAATTATCTTCACTTGGTTTTTGAGAAAAACCAGAAGTATCTTTTACAGAAGATGCCTTTTTACCATCCAAGATAGCTTGAATCTTCCTTCTTGCGATATCATTCATTTCTTCATTTTGAATAATGACGGAAGCATAGCTAGAAGAAGCATAACAGAATCTAGAATCTGAATCTCCTACAAGTGAATAGGATTCAAATTTCCAATCAGGCATATTATTCAATTCATACTTGATAAAATCACTGATTTCATCATTCGATAAGTTTGTATCAAAAGCTACAGCCAATGCGTCCATAAACTTACCATAGTTCGTGATCATCTTAGGAGAAACTATACGTTTGAAAATAGCTTTAAATACTTTTTGTTGATTACGCACACGCTGATTGTCACCATCCAAATAAGCATGTCTTTCACGTGCAAAGGCTAATGCCGTTTCACCATCCACATGATGTTGACCAACACTTAAACCAGGCTGTCCATTCGCATAAAGAATATCAACTTCTTCACCCTTTTGAATATCCAAGTCAATTCCATCTAATGCATCGACTAAGTTTACTACACTAGAAAAGTTAATACGAATATTATAATTGATTTTGATGCCCAATGCTTTTTCAATCGTTCTTTCCGTACACTTCACACCCATTAAACCAGAATGCGTTAATTTATCTTTACTATCTTCAGGACAAGCATTATCCCCAGTTTCATCACACACCAAGTCTACATAATAATCTCGAGGAATACTCGTCATTAAAATACGACCTGTTTTAGGATTTACCGTCAACAACATATTCGCATCACTGCGTGTATTACTATCTTGTAAAGATCCATAAGAATCATTTCCACTCACTAAAATAGTAAACGCATCTTTAGTAATATTTTTAACGGAATCACTCGGGTTATCTGTCTTGTCTACTTTTGTATACTCTATATTTTGGTAAATTGTTTTTGAATCTGTTTGAAAGTTAAAATATGCCTCACTCTCATGTAGAATATCACGATACTTCTCATTTAAACAGATCGCATCTACTTTATCATCATAGAAAGCCGTCATTAACTCATCTAATGAATCATAATCCTTTGTCTTATAAGAAATCTTTTTCTTATCTAAAGAATCCAACATACGCTGAGTCGCTTTCTTATCCACACTCAACATTGTACCAATTGTCTTTTTCTTCAAATTATTCTCGTTCTTGATTGAAGAAGCCTTCTTAACAACAATCGAAGTAGTTGTTGCCTTACTATCCGCAAGACTTGTTACGACATCAAACGTATCCTTTGTCTTAAATAAGAAATAATTTCCATACGCAAGCCCAATACACATACATAAAGAAATAAATCCTAAAACCAAACGACTAAAAAACTTCTTTGCCTTAAAATTCATCAATATAACTAAAATCAAAGCTAATAGTATAAACACTAATGAAACTAATATTATTAATTTAAAAGGCAATAAATTCAAACGAATCATTTGAAAAATAAATGCACCTAACGCAATAAACATAAATACAGTTAAAAACTTACTGATAGGACGCTTATTTTTCTTCTTTTTCTTTTTCACATTCTGCGAAAGTTTTACATCCTTTTTAGACATAACAAAATCTCCTATAAACTCTTTTGTAGCTCACAATTACATATTATATAATAAATGACCATGAGTTGGCAAATTCACACAAAGAGTGCGAGATTACATAAACCTTTCACAACGATATGCAAAACCTTTAAATCCACCCTGTTTTGCTTCATATAAGTTCTTTTCATAGTTCAATAAATTAGCCTTATACTTATACTCTAATGACTTCGATGAATAATCATTCAATACATCAAAGAATAATAGAAACAATCCTGCTAATACCAATACACACGTAGCGAGTATTAACCAAACAACTGGAATAATCAAATAAATAACATTCAAGATAAGAACACCAGTAAAACAACTAAAAGAAGAAACAAGCAATCCTATATGACACCTATGATACTTCTTGCTTAGTTCTTCAAACTTACGAATATTCGTATTAACTCTATTTTGTATATAATCAGTAGTTTCCATTTAAAACACCTCACTATACCAAGTATACACCTATAAAACAAAAAAAGAGCAAGGAATATATCCTTACTCTACATCATCCGCTGATTTACCAGCAAGAACAGCATTGATCTTATTCTTAGCTGTTGTTACTGTACTTTGATCTGGAACCATTACATAAGCTGCATCACCAAGCTCAGCACACATTAATGTGTCTCCCGTACCATTTACCATATATTGTTCCATTTTCCATTTTGGATTCTTGTTTAATTGATATTTTATCAATGCTGAAATTTCATCATTTGACATAGTTGTTGAGAATGTATTTGACATACTATCCATGATTGAAGCATAGTTTGTCACAATTGCTGGACTTGTAATCTTATCAACAATACCCATTAGAACTTGTTGTTGATTTTTAGTACGTTGACGATCCCCTTCACTGTATGCATAACGTTCACGAGCATATCCTAATGCTTGTTCACCATTTAAGTGGTTAATACCCGCATGTACACTTAATCCTGGAGCATGTAAGAAGTTACTACATTCATAACCTGGTTCAACATTTACATCTATACCACCAACAGCATCAACAATATCTGTTACTGTATCAAATCCAACTTTAAATGTATAGTTGATTTCAATACCTAATAATTTTTCTACCGTACGCTTAGTCGTATTTGTACCATGAATACCTGTATGCGTAATTTTATCTAAAGCACCTTGTTGACAACCATCACCTGCATCGCAAGCTGTTGTTACATAGAAATCACGAGGAACTGAAGTTAACAAAATCGTTCCAGTTTTAGGATTTACTGTAGCTACCATAATTACATCACTTCGTCCATTTTCATCAAATCCACCACGAGTATCTGAACCAGAAATCAATACATTAAATGGTGTTGTGGTAATATTACTTACTGCATTGGCCTTGTCTGTATTTTCTACTTTGTAAGATGTTTGATAAACAACTCGAGTATTACTATCAAAGTTTGCATATGCTTCCATATCCGTAATCTGACTACGACTAGATTCACTAATGACAATTGAATCCACTTCACCATTATAGAAAGATTCTAACATTTCAGTCATACTACCAAATTCTTTTTGTTCCATTGAAATTCCAGAATTTGTTAATTCCTTTAAAATCTTTTTAGAACCAACAGTATTAATATTTGCCAAAGTACCTACACTATGACCAGCAAGATCTGTTTTCTTTTTCATATCACTTGATTCTTTAACTACAACACTAATTGTATTTTTAGAATGCTTAGCAACATTCGTCATACTTGAAAGTAGTCCACCAGTCTTTGACATATAATATCCACCAATACATGATCCCAAAGAAATAGCTAAGGCAAAAATAATACAAATGATTTTAGATACAACACCCTTTGTTGCAAAGCACAACAACAAGATAAAAATTAAATCTAATAATACAAATACAATTGTCATTAAAAACAATAGTTTTGTAGGCAATACATTTAATTTAATGATGTTAAACAACAAATACATTGTTGCAGCAATCATTACAATTGAAAAAATAACCCCAAATACTCTTCCTATATTACTTTGTTTTTTATTTTTTTTCATAATAAAAATCTCCTATACGTTAAATATAATACTACAAATATAAAAAGCTCTCAAGTTTTGAATTACATGGCACCATCGCCATAAAGAACTTGTTTCACCGTTTTAAACAACAATGTAATATCCAACCAGAATGACCAATTACGATAATAATATTCATCCAACAACAAGCGATGATCGAAATCTACATCACTTCTACCATGGCTTTGCCACATACCCGTTATACCAGGCTTACATGCAATAACGTCATAATAATAGTCTCCCATATCATCTCTTTCTCTTGGTAAATATGGGCGAGGTCCAATTAAAGACATTTGACCTAACAATACATTAATAAATTGTGGAAACTCATCTAAACTCTTTTCACGTAAGAATTTACCTGCACTTGTGATACGTGGATCATTCACTAATTTTTTATTCTTTGTATATTCTTCTCGAATGGCTGGATCTTTTTCCATTAACTCTTCTAGAATTTTATCTGCACCAATTACCATGGTGCGATATTTATACATTTTGAATTCTTTACCATTCTTACCAATACGATTCTGTGTAAAGAAAATAGGACCTTTATCCCCTTCTGTGCGATTTTTAATGAAGACAAAGATTGTTAATGGTATTAAAAGTAACAAACCACATAATCCAGCACAGATATCCATTATACGTTTTAATGCATATGATAAACAATGTTTTAAGCCACGAGAATTTGATATCATTAAAATACCATCAAAATCTTCTACATTTGTATCAAATGTTATCAGGCCATTTACTTGTGGTAAATATTTAATTACTGCTACTTTATTTTTAAATACTTCAAATACCGCATTTAAATCTTCACTATCCATTTCAGGAATTGCAATTAATACAGTATCAATATCTTTTTCCTTGATTACGGAACAAATTGAATCTAAATCGTATGTCTTATTTATATCTACAATTTGTTGCTGCTGAACATACTTAACTCGATTTGATTTATTACAATTCACAAAGCCGATCACATCTAACAACGAATATCCATTACCTCTACATACATATTCTAGTTGCTCAGCTGTATGACCGATACCTACAATTAAAGTATTGTGTTTAAACCATTTTCTAAATATTTTATGAGAATATCTAGAGTTACATCCTGCAAATACAAATAAAACACAAGTTAATAAAACAAATCCGAAAAATTTCTTTATAGTCCAAGTACTAATTGGAAAAACAAGAAAACTACCTATAAAAAAACCAATATGACTTAATATGATTAATCGTATTTCATCATACATTAATAAAACTCTTCCTTGATATCTTCCAATCAATAATTGCATTAAAAAATATAAAATACATAATTTCCAACACGTTTCTAAATCGTATCCAGAAAACTGTATAATAAACATAAAAAATACAAATTCAATCGTAATTTTTAAAGTTCCAATTCTAGACATAATATAACCCTTTCACTACAACTCAATTCATTCTACTAAAAAAAAACAAAAAGAACAACACTTCTTTTTGTTTTGTCTGTATATTATGCCTGTACTGATGACAATACAGTAAATGTAGCCGCATCCACCATTGCAGTATTATGAATATCTTGGAATATAAACGTAACTGTATATTGTTGTGTTGCTTCATCTAAAGTACAATCAATATCTGTTACATCTTCTTGTTCAAGTCCTGCATTGGCAAGAGCTGCATCAATAGCTGCTTGTTGATTTTCATCAAAAGAAGTTGATTCTTTTTTTTCTTCTTTCTTTGTATCAGTTTTAGTTTCTTCCTTCTTTTCCTCTACAGAATCAGTACTAGAAACTTCTTCTTTTTCTTCATTATTACTTCTTTTATAATTTCTTTCTTGTATAATACCATCTTTACCAATCTTATATTCATAAGATCCAGTAGTTGTATCAAAGCTTACAGTATAGTATTTCTTTTCTTCTTGAATCGATACATTCGAACATTCGTTTTTAGTGGCATTCGCATCATCTCTTGCCACTTCTAAGATATCGTTTTGCGTGATTTCTAATTCACTATTTCCACATCCAGTTAATAATAGAGTTGAAGCCAAGATAATAAAACTATTTCTTTTTCTTCTTTTTACCATTGTCTTCTCCTCCATACCCATATCCGTAGCCATATCCATAATTACTGTCACTTGCTGATTCTACTTTATTTAATACAACACCCATGACGTGTCCACCATTTCTTTCAACATCATTAATGGCTGCTTTTACTTTACGTTTATCAGAAGATTTTGCATCAACTACATACAATACTCCATCACTTACGTTACATAATGGAATGGATTCCGAAGCAACAGCCACTGGTGGACAGTCAATAATAATATATCCAAATTCTTGACGTGCTTGATTTAAGAATTTAGCAAATCTTATAGATCCTAATACTTCACTAGGATTAGGTACTTTATGTCCAGCAGTTATAACCGACAATGCATATCCACCATCATATTGCACATCTTGTACTTCTTCAAATAAATGAATACTAGTACCTTCTCTAAATTCAGAAATAATGTTCGTTAGTCCAGAACGATTTGAAATACCTAATGTTTTATGAACTGATGCATTTCTTAAATCACAGTCAATTAATAATACATTTTTATATTTAGCTGCCATAATACGAGCCAAATTATAAGCTACAGTACTCTTTCCTTCATTAGCAATCGTACTTACTACGCTGATGACTTGAATCGCATCATCCATCTGACTAAATTCAATATTTGTACGTAATCCACGATAAATTTCATCCACATCAAATTGATTTTTTTTCTTTCTTGCCATTTCTATCTCCCAAAGAAACCAAACAGTTTCTTTTTCTTTTCAACCTCAATATTTAATATCTCTTTATTACTCAATAATAATTTTGGATTCTCATAAAATAAAATATCCGCATTCTCAAAACCAATACGTTTAGAAACAACTGAATATACGTCACTCAATTGTTCGATTCGATTACCACTGGCTCTATGCGTATCTGTACATATGACATCACAATATCCATTGTCTAATAATTCTAATGCATTGGCTTGTATTTTCTTTCCATTTACACCAAGAATAGAAGTACGATTCATTTGTAAAACACAACCCATATCAACCCAATGATCAATGATTGAATAATCTAATCCCTCATGAAAATATCTTTCAATATGAGCCAATACAGGAACAAAGCCCTTCATCTTCAATTCATATAAACATTCATCTCTATAATCAATCGAATGAATATCACGAAGAACATTATATTCAACTAACATGTATTTACTACTATTTAAAGTTGGATATAAATCTAATTCTAATCCTTCAATGAATTCACTATTCATCATAACTTCCCCACCAAAATAGATAGGGATAGGACTCATCTTTCTTAATTTCAATTGACGAGTCACCATTTCATTATAGATATGAACATCTAATTGACCAGGAATAAAATGCGGTGTACTACAAATACCTATAATACCATCCTTCTTAGCCGATTCTAATGAACTAATGGCATCCTCAATTGAAGGCATACCATCATCAATACCCCAAGCAATATGAGAATGCAAATCTATATACTTAGCCATTATAGTTCAGGAATCTCGCAGAATACTGGAATACCCAAATACTTTTCTGCCTCTTCCTTTGTACGTAAACGATTATCAAATAAGAATCTCAATACAGCATAACCACAACCTAATACAAAACCAACCATAGTCGCTAATAAAGTATTCTTCTTTACATTTGGTCCACTAGGAATGTAAGACAATTTCGCCTTATCAACAACCTCAATATTACGAACATTCAAATTCTTCTGCATTGTTCGAATAAAAGTACTTACTGTATCATTTGCGATATCCTTAGATAACTTAGGAGCTGTAGTTGTAGCTGTTACAGTAACAATTTCAGTGTCGGATTCATTTGTGACACTAATACATTTTTTTACACTAGAAGCATTTTCCATACCAACATCCTTAGCTACTTCAGACATGATATTATTCTGAGTCAGTAAGTTGACTACATTGGTAACCAACTTACTATTCGCCATCTGTGAATTATAGTCTAAAGACCCACTCTCACTAATCTGAGGCGTTAAATAAATTGATGTACTTGCAGTATACGTTGGAGCAATCAATAACTTAGTTCCAAAAAATCCGCCTGCACCAAATACAACAGAAAGTAAAATAATTAATTTAATATGTTTTAAAATAGCACGGGCTACTTCAAGAAGATCAATAACATCTTCATCTTCTACATTAGCTACATTCATATAAGCATCATTACGAGAAATTTTCTTATAAGCCATAAACCCTTATCCTCCTACTTTTCAATATGAAGCATGATTTTTAAAATCATATTTCAAAACCAACATCAAATATACCATAAAAATAATATTTTTTTAAATAAATTCATTTTATATGTAAACAATTGTTAATATTATATAAAAATCTATCAATGATACAAAATCCAATCTAAATCATACTCATTATTTGTTCTATTTTTTCTTTTTCAACACTAATTTCTAGACGCTCAATCCTTTCCTTTATTAACTTTTTATATTCTAGAAAATCAATACCAGATAATATAGGTATCAAAGACTCATAAAAATCTATTTCTTTCTGAAACGCCGGAACTAAGCTTCCTACAGAAAACCAAGAATGAGATGATATTGAAAGTTTTTTAAATATATCAAAATCTTTATTCTTAGATAAAAATGTTTTTATAGCTAACATTTTTACTTCTTCATCTAAAGTACTAATAAAATCAAAAATCAAATAAATAGAATCAGAAAAGGCATTTTCCACAATAATATGTTCAAGCCATAGGAATTGATTTTGTTTTACCAAAACATCATCTCTTTGTTTCATTAAATTTGTAAACACGAATAGATGCTTATTTTTCAATAGATTATAAAATATATCATCAAATATCTCCATAAATCGATCCATCTTCCATAAAGACATAACTTGATAAATTATTGAATCATTAAAATCAGAATCATTTTCACACAATAATTTTAAATAATCATTCAACCATTTCTTATTCAAAGAAATAAAATATGCAAGATAACAACCTCTAAATTCAATCCTATTTTTCCTTTTTAACATATAAAAATATATTCGTTTTAAAAGTGACATATTTAATTTAAACAATTCGCATAAACGCTCCGGTGAAAATTCTTCTTTATTAAACAAAGCTCCTCTTTTGCAAATGGGTGGTAATTGTTCGCTTATTTACAGTGTTTAGAGCTCATTGCATCTCTATATCGCACTTTTTTTGGCGACGAAACTGCCATTTCAATAAATTTTAACACCTTATCATACTTGTCTTTTGGCTCATTCATAATGAACCAAAATAGATTCAACCAGTCTTGGAGGTCTTCTCTATCATAAGCTCCATGATTCCTTATAAATTGTTTTAACAGTAAATGAAGATTATTGACTGGATATAAGGGATTGTCTTTATCTGATGATTCCTTTGTTTCTTTTGTTGGGTATACTATGCTTTCCAGTTCCAATTCTTCAGTTAATATGCTATGAGAGTGTTCGTCATCATGAACTAATACAGAACCTCTTGCAATATGCTGACTGTATGTTCCTTTCGTTGATTTTCTTGAAGGTTTAGATGTTCCTGTAACTATAAAAATTGATTTTGTCTCGTTACAAGCTACACCAACACCTATTTTATTTCGAGATATTCCTCTTTGTTTGTTTCCATCTTTTGTTACTAGTTTACTTCTTACTTTTGTAAAATATGTTTCATCCAAATATAATGTACCATCTAGTACAACATCGTCTTGTATTCCTTTTAAAACTTCGAATGTTTTGATCAGCCAATATTTCCCTGTCATTGGTGAATTTCTATTATCGTAGGCTATTGAATTTATAGAATGAAATTCAAATAAATGCAGTAAATACTCAATCCATTCTGAAATAGGAATTTTTTTTGAATCAAAGATTGTATTTGTCAAAGCTGTAAAGCGTTTATCACATTCTTTACAAATATATCTTTGTGTTCCATCTTTTTTATGGCCATATTTTGTAAAATCATTAGATCCACAGAATGGACATTGTTTTATGTCTAAAGAATTTATAAATTCAATTTCAAAAATAGATGATGTTGCATGTTTAGCGTCGTACCATTTTTAAACAGTATTTTCTACAAGCAACTGTCCTTCAGATTTTTCAGGATCTTCAGACCAAGTAAATAAACATAAAGATGGATATTTTCTACGTTCTTTTTATTCATTTGTGTTTGGCGGTTCGGAGTTTCACGAGATGAATAACCAGAACCGCCAAGTTCCTCTTGATGATTATTCACCTCATGAAGCTCTTCAAGAGCTTGCCTTTCTACAAGCGTTCTAATTATAGCACTGCCTGTAATAATTTGTCACTTACCACCCATTTGCAAAAGAGGAGCTTTATTTATTCAACTACATTATTTTATTTGTCGCTTACTATTAAATGCATTATTATTTCATTTTTGGATCAATATCTTATGATATATTCTTCAAAAAAACATTAAATTTTTCAATATAAGCATCAAAAACAAAATTTTTTTCTGCTGTTTCTAATGCACTTTTTTTTAATTCAATTAAATCATTATTATCAAGGTTAATTATCACATTTAATATTTTTAAAAGTTCCTCTTTAGAGTTATTTTTAACAAGAAAACCATTTACTCCATTTTTTATATATGAATCTGTACCACCAATTTTTGTACATATGCTAGGCACTCCTAAACACATTGCCTCACAAAACTTTGTTGAAACGCCTGCTTTTGCATATAATTTATTCTCTCGCAATAAAACAGAAAAATCAGATTTTGCTACAATTTTTAAAGTTTCATCATGAGATAACTTACCATGACAAATAATCCCAAATTTTTTTATATCAACAATTCCCATCATATTTTCAACGCTATTTTTAGATGGACCAATTATATCAAATATAATATTTATTTTGTTTTTGTTTATGTCTATAATTGCTGATATTAATGTATCTATATAATCCTTTGATAGCAATACACCTGCAAATACGATTTGTATTGGTTTACTACCATTTCTATTATTTATCGTACTAACAGGTAATTCTTCTAATTCAAATAAAGGTGGTAATTTTATCACATTACATTTGTTTTTAAGATAATGGCCATATAAATAATCACTTATTGCTATTACATTTCCTGGTTTAAAGTCATAATACCTTCTCTGCAGATCTTTCTGTCTATTAATAAGATAATTATGAAATCCTTTATAATCATTTGGATTTCTCCATTCGGTTGACTCTATGATTATTTTGAATCCATACTTATACCCTAGTTTTTTTATTCTCTCCACAAATAGTATTGAAGTGGGTTCATATAAAATAACTATTTCCGGTTTAATTTTAAACAAATGTCTTTTGTAAACATTAAATTGTATAAAACCAAAAATCTGATCTAAATTCCAAAATAAAAAATGAAAAAATTTAGAACTTGGAAATACTTTTATATAATCATAAAAAATATCAGCCAAATCATCCATTCTATTATATAATCCGTGGGATTCACACAAAATATAAACTTGATGACCACAAAGTCTCATAAAGCGAGCTCTATTATTAACATGTATAGCGGGTGCGGTATTAGATACACCAACATTTCCAATATAAGCAATTTTCATATTTTGAAATTTTCCTCCCTCATTTTAAATATATCTTAATAACAAACCTAACATCTATTTAAGTTTTTTTACATTTAAATGTAATGATCAATAGTTAGCGTTTCTCATCTAAATCTTTAAATGTTTAATGGATTAAAAAAATACATTATTGAATATATAATTAAGAATTCAACACTATCATTTTTTAATTGTATTTTCTATCGTTTTTTTACTGTATTTATAATATAAACAAATGAATCTACTTTTAAAACATAAGAACCAGAAACATAAACAAATATAGCTAATACTATTTGTAATGAAATAGTAATTAAATCTGAGTAGCCAAGTTTCACAACAGGTGAAGCAATTATATACATAAATAAAGAAAGTATTAATGATGGTAATACATCTTTAATTTGATCACGTATGCCATAACCAATTAATTTTTTATTTGGAATGATATTCAAAGTTGCTGAAATCGCAGCAAAAATAGCATTCATAATTGCAACTGCAAGTGGACTTATTTGTATAGCTATGAACAATAAAATAACCCCAATTGTCTTTTTTATCATTTCTAATTTCAAACATATATCACTTCTTCCAGATGCCTTAATCGCTTGTACATTTGCAGTCTGAGACGGTTGAAACATCCAGAATATACAACTAATTTGCAAATATGGAACACAAGTAATCCATTTTTCTGTTAATAACAGTCTAATCATTGGTTCTGCAACAATCATTAAACCAGTTACTATAGGAAAAACAATATATGAACTTAATTTTATAGACTGTCTGGTTAATTCTTTTAATTTACCTTTTTCTTGATTAGCAATAGACATTGCAGGAAAAAGCACACTGCTTATTGCACTGTTAATATTCATGACCAAAACTGATGGAAATTGTTCTCCTTTATTATAAGACGCCAAGTCTGAAGTCGTATACACCTTACCTATAAACAAATTTTTTAATTCGACATATAATTGATTCATAAATTGTGCTGCTACTAATTTCCACCCATATGAAAACAATTCTTTAGATGATTCCTTATCAAAATTAAATGTTGGATACCATTTTACAGTTATAAATAGGATAATAGTATTAATAATTGTATTTGTCATATATTGGACAACTAATGCCCAAATTCCTGCTCCTTGATAGGCTAAAATTATTCCAATAATACCTGAAGTTAACGTTCCACCAATCGTAGAATAAAAAAATTTTCTAAACAACATATTTTTTGATACATATGCCTGCTGTATAGTATTTATTGAAGATAGTGGAACTTGTAACCCTAGAATTCTAAGTACTAAAATTAATTGTACATTATCATAAAATTTTGCAATAACAGGTGCTAAAGTAAATAAAATTAAATATATGATAATAGAAAGTAATAGACTACAAAAAAACATTGTAGAAAAATCACTTTGTTTTGCATCTGGTTTTTGAATTAAAGTTTCACCTAGACCATTTGTAACAAAAACATTAGCTAAATTTATAAATACTAATACAAGTGCTACAATACCATATTCTTCTGGAAGCAACATCCTTGCTAGGACTAAAGAAACAATAAATGATACACCTTGAGCAAGTATTCTTTCACCAAATTTCCAAAATAAGCCAGAAATTATTTGTTTTTTTAAGCCATTTTTCATGAAAGTATCCCTCTATAATTTATTAAACAATAAATCTTCCCATTTTTTTGCAATTGTATTTACATTCAAATCATCTCGTATTTTACTTGCGTTTTTTCCTAATAGCTTCGCTTTCTTAGGATTATTTATCAAGTCAATCATAGCATTAGCTAATTCAATTTCGTCACCTACTTTGGTCAATATACCATTTACTCCATTTCGAATTACCATTGCTGCACCACCTATTGGACAATTCGTACATATAACTGGCAACCCTATTGCCATAGCCTCTAGCATCGAATTAGACATGCCTTCATAATCAGACGAAGATACAAATATAGCAGAGTCTACAATTAAAGAATGAACATCTTTTTTTTGTCCCATAAACTTTACCTTTGTATTTATCCCCAAATATTCTGCATACCTTTCTAACTCATCCTTTTGTTCACCTTTACCATATATTTCTAAATTATATTCAGGATAAACATCTAAAACTCTCTTGAATGATCGTAATAACATGAAGATATTCTTTTGTTTACTTAATCTGTTAACCGCAACAATTGTCTTTTTTCTTATTCCATCATAAGGCAATGGTAAATTTGAAGTTATAGGATTAGCAATAATTTTAGATTTATCATATACTGTTTGTCCGAAATAATCTTGAGCTTCTTGGGTTTGAAATACAACTTTATATGCTTTTCTATAGCAATACTTTACATAAATTTTTTCATACCATTTATAGTAATATTGAGGTGCATTACGTTCTGACAATATAAATTTATATTTATTTAATAAATTTCCCAATAGTAAATATTGATACCCTAACCCTAGTGATATCACATAATCAGGTGATTGTTTTTTTAAAAATTTCTTTAACAGACTTATTCTCGAGAAAATTATTCTCTTATTGTTATTTTCTGGTAAAAAATAACGATTTATTTTTTGATTTAAATCATAGTTATTATTTTCTTTTGAAAAAACAATAAAATTCACCTCATATCCTTTTTCACAAAAATAATTTCCTAATGCAATAGTTACTCTCTCGGCACCTCCACCTCCAAGACTACCAATTAAAAATGTTAAAACTTTCATGTACAATTATCTCCTTTTATATATCCTACTTATAGCATTACCACATAAAATCATTACTAATACACTACTATATCCAATTTCAACTTGATAATATGTTGAAAGTCCCAAATAAGCCATCAAAACAAAAGTACTGACAAATTTCCCAGCATTAACTACTTTTAAATCTTCATTTTTAATAATACTATTGTTTTTAAATAATGAAAAATAAACTGAAAACCATGCTATAACAGGTATAACACCATAATGGAACATAATAAACATAAACTGATTATCAAAATACGGGTAAAAACTATTTCCTAAGTATTTATAAGTCGCATTTAATCCTAAGCCAAGAATTAAATCATACACACGATGTTGAGAAAAGAAAACTTGAAATTGACCACTTCTTGTATCTTCTAACCCTCGATCAAACAAATTACCCGTTATATTTGGAAATATGTAAGAAACTAAAATAAAAACAGTAAAAACAATTATTATACTTACAACGGATTTAAAAATTTTACTATTCTTATCATAAAGTAATACCATAATAAATAATAATAAAAAAGTTTGTAAAACCCATGCCCTTGATTGCGTAATAAAGGCGGCAACAATAATAAAACAATTATTTATGTATAAAAATTTCTTCATTTTCTTATTATCACTGAATATAAATGTAGATATCCATGTTGATGTAATCCAATAGTTAAAAATACCTTTATAAGATGCATACATTGGCCACTGTAAACCATAATTTTTTATATAATTAATAAATAATATAAAAAAAACAGTTGCTAAAATAAAATTAATGCGTATAATACTGTTTTCCAAAACATGCCATATTTTTAAATCATAACCTATTGGGCAAATTAAAGTCAAAAGAATTATTGATGTAGAAATTCCACCAAAAATCACTTCATTTACTGAATTATCTTTTAAAGAATATATTGTCCATATAATGTAACAAAGTAAAACAATAATGTTTATAACTTGAATTCTTTGTGGTAATCTTTTTGAATATTTTAAATTACATCTAATAATCAATATCAGTAAAATAAGTAAAGATAAATCACAAAAAAGAGTTCCTACCCTTCCTTGGCTCACAAACTTATATGTATTATATACAGGTATCCATTTACCAATGGCACACTTAAATATCCCACCTGATATTGCAAAAAATAAAAAAGTCTTAAATAGAAATTCATTAATTGTAAATTTAGTTTTCATTTTATCCCTCTCATATTAATTTTATCCAACGCGAAACTAATCTAGAACATAAATAAATTTAATATGCGATAATATTACATATAAAATCCTATAATTTAGATATTCAAATTTATACTCTGAAAAATAACAAATTCTTTAAAAGCTATTTATTTAAAGAATCTTATGACAATACAGTTAAATATTAGAAAACATTAAAATTGGCTAAATAACTATTGAATACATTTCGCCTTATTAATATGACTTTTTGTTTTAAAAAATATATTTATATAAACTGAAACACAAAAAAATTATAGTTATATTCTTAATTTCAAAAAAATTAAATTTATTTTAATCAAAATCGCTTCTTAATTAACTTAGAAGGTACCCCCCCCCGAAAATACAATAATCTTCTACATCTTTTGTTACGACGCTACCCGCTGCAATAATTGCACCAGTATGAATATGAACCCCTTTCAAGATTGTTACATTGCAACCAATCCACACATCATCATCGATTATAACATCTTGATCGCACTCTTCTGGTTTATCACTATCTTTAATTGAATTAATCGTACATCCTTTAATGTTTGTTGGATGATCTCCAGTTATAATAGTTACTCCAGGTCCAAATATAACATCATCTCCAATAATAATTTTTGCCCTGGTAGTCCAAAATAAAGCTCTTGGCCCAATCTCAACTCTATTTCCCAATTGTATATTTTTTAATGGCTTTAATTCACAATTTGCACCTATCTTTGTTTTTTCACCACATGAAATCATTCCTTGCTTCATACCCGGTTGTAAAAAAATTTTATTAAAACCTCTTCTGCAACAATCAAAAAATTTATATATTCTATACAACATGTTGTTTATTCTCCATAAATAGTCTTTATTTTTTTAATATGAATATCTAAAGAATATCCATTATTAATTATTGCTACACTTTTTTCACCTGATGATTTCAATAATTTGTCATCATTTAATAATTTAATAATTGAATTCGACAAACCTTTAATATCACCTGGTTCACATACAAAACCATTTTCACCATTATGTACAATTTTAGTAATTCCGCCAACATTTGTGGATACAATAGGCAAACCATATCCCATGGCATCCAATATAGACATTGGCATACCTTCACTATATGAAGGTAAAAAAAACACATCCGCTTGTTTTAATAGAAAATCTTTTTTTTCACCGACAACCCATCCTGGAAATTCAATATTTTCTCTTATACTCTTTTTTAATGTTTTTTTCAACAAATTTATTTCACCAACACCACCAATTATAAATTTCACATCTGGAATAACATCTTTTACAGTTTCCAAAATCTTAGGTATATCAAAACACCCCTTCTTTTCAGTTATAAATCCTAAAAACAAAACATTTTTGTGACATTTTCTTTTCATTCTATTATTTATAGCATTTACGTTAATAATTCCATAATTTTCGACAACTTCAATCTTCACATGAGTTATTTGTTTCAACTGTTTTCTAGCCTCTTCTGATAATGCAATAATAGCGCTACACCGATTATAAGTTTTTGAAATTAGTTTTTTCTTTCTGGGGGGGGCGTTGAAAAAAAACTCGTTATAATAAGAACCGTGTATATGATTAATTATTGGTACATTCATCCAACTTGATAAAACAATAAAAGGAAGCTTTCTGTAAAAACTTCCTCCAAAAGAAGAATGAATATGTACAATATCTGGATGCCAGAAAAATAAGATATTAATAAATGAAAAATATGCTTTTAGTACAGTTTTAAATTTACTTAATTTACTACCGTCACAATATGTTTCGATATATTTTATATCAAAATCTTTTTCTAAGTTACTTCCTCTATATCCATTAACTACTGATGTAATTCCTCCTTTTGCAGAAAAACTTGGAACTACCATACAAACCTTTTTTTTCATCAATATCATCCTTTTTTGTCTTTTTTCAAGTAATACAAAAATTTTGTATTTGTTATAAAATATCTTTTAAATAAGCGTCTTGGTTCTTTTAAAAATCTATAAAACCATTCTAGTCCATGATTTTGCATCCATTGAGGCGCCCTTGGTATTATTCCAGATATTACATTAAAAGCTCCCCCTACACCAGTCCATACACAATTTGTTTTTCTTGATAGTTTTGCACAAAAAAAATCCTGTTTAGGAGCACCTAAAGCTACCCATACAAAATCTGCATGAGAACTTTTAATTCTATCAATTAAATCAATTTCTTCTATTTCTGTTAACTGTCTAAATACTGACGACTCAAATCCAGCTATTTTTAATGATGGATAAAGTTCAATGATTTTATTTATAAATGTATCTAAATTTTCTTTTGTTGTACCATAAAAATAATGTGAAAGATTTGTGTTTTCTGTTCTTTTTAATACTTCTTCTAAAAAATCAGGCCCAGTAACTCTTGCCATATTTTTGTATCCACGGTAGTTTCCAACAACTGAGAGAGGTTTACCATCTGGTAAAGTCAGGAATGAATTATTTTGAATTCTTCTGTAATCTAAATCTTCATGTGCTGTAACTGTAGTATGAACATTTGCAGCACAAATATATTTTCCTCTAGCTTTCTCTAGATTATCAAATAAATACTTTAAGGCTGATTCAAAGTTAACAACTGAAATATTTACACCAATAATTTCAACTCTTTGCATTAATGTTCACACTTTCTACTAAACTAATATTTTCTCCATACCATTTTATCAATTACACCCGTATATGATTGAATAATTTTAATAACCTTATCACTAACATTTTCATCCACATAATCAGGTACTGGAATACCAAGATCATTATTCTTGTTCATTTCTACAGCTACATCAACGGCTTGTAGCAAGTGGTCTTTATCTATTCCAGCTAAAATAAAGTCACCTTTATCTAATGCTTCTGGTCTTTCTGTACTTG
>ERZ809407.64-NODE-64-length-109390-cov-20.407491_pt1 | contig 109390 bp, 103 predicted proteins | sample MGYA00520792_ERZ809407 | MGnify/ENA primary metagenome ERZ809407 (study PRJEB31576, sample SAMEA3212665) | Homo sapiens | biome: human-gut; feature: human gut; material: fecal | place: Sweden | collected 2012 ...
CCCGTGACCCCATGCGTGACAGGCATGTATTCTAACCAGCTGAACTAACGCACCATAATGTTGTCCTCTGACTTTTGCGGTTGCAAAGGTATAACTTTTTTCTGATTCAACCAAAACTATACGGGCTTTTTTTACAAAAAATATTGCAATAGTGCCGCTTTTACGTATCCATTCGGGCAAAGTAGCCAATCTGACAGCTCTGCTGTCTGTCGGAATCCGGCCTCCGTGAACATACGTATCGCCACTTTATTATTAATATCCGAACAGGCGTAGAGCTGATGCATATTGAGCGTATTTCGGGCGTAAGTCATCAAAGCGGTAAGTGTGCGCACGCCATATCCCCTCCCCCGATATCCGCGCTTTATCACGATGCCCACCTCGGCACGCAGATGACGCGGATCGAAGTTGACAAGGTCTACAATACCCACTGTTTCCGGCTCATCGGCCACGGTCTCTATTATCAGACGGAGCTGCTTGTCTGCATAAATATCGTTTGTTACAGAAGCCATATAGTCGCGCAAGACATATCGGGAATACGGCACGTTGGTGGTTCCTGCGCTCCATATCGTCTCGTCGTTCTCAATATGATAAAGCAAATCAAGGTCTTCCGGCTCCATAGCTCTGAGCCTGATGTCGGCATTCTCTATATCCATAGGCTGTGTTATATTAAGGAGATGACGTCGCTCTCGGTAATGATTTTGCCCGTCCGGCGACTATAAGTGCCTATGAAGACGTTGCGCATGGGACATCGGGAGAACAACTCGAATATCATGTCATAGCTGTATGCCTCTACATCATATATTATATAGGTGATGCGGTCAGGCTTTCCCGTAACCAAACCGAGGTGACCGTCGGGCTTGCTGTCGGCATCGGCGATATAGAATGAGGCTGACAGACCGTTGATGTCGGCAATCTTGCGACAGTGTTCCATCGACTTCTGCGGGCCGATAAATACGTAGTCGGCAGCCTTGCGAGGCCGGATGGAACTGAAGCCTAACGACTTGCGCATCTTGGAATAGAGCATTCTAACGAGAGCGAAGACAGCTTTGATATAGATAGCGAGCTTTATCGGTATACTGAGGAGCAGGCTGAGATGGCCGTAGTGCTTACGGAAGAAGATGAGCATGGCCTCGTAGAACACGTGAACATAGCGGAAAGATGACTTATGGGTGCTCTCGCCCTTGTAATGAAGGATGCGGTATGGCAGATACCAGTTGTGGTAGTCTCCTTTAAGAATACGGTAAGAGAGATCAATGTCCTCGCCATACATAAAGAAGTCTTCGTCAAGGAGTCCCACTTCGTCGAGCACGCGGCGGCGCAAGAGGCAGTAGGCTCCGCTCACAACATCTATTTCAACCGGCTTATCCCAGGGGAGACAACTCATATAATACTTCCCAAACTTGCGGTGGCGCGGGAAATACTTGCACAGACCTATCATCTTGTAGAACGCTGTCATGGGGGTGGGCAGTCCGCGACGCGACTCCATCGCGCTTGTTCCGTCGCTCTTGAGCATCTGCACGCCCAAACTGCCGGCATCAGGATGGGCGTCCATGAAAGCGAGACTGTGCCGGATAGTGTCCTCTCCCACTATAGTATCGGGATTGAGGAGCAGCACATAGTAGCCCGAACTTTGCTTTATGGCGATATTGTTGGCCCTCGCAAAACCAAGATTGTGGGCGGAAGCGATGAACTTCACTTCGGGAAAACGCTCTTTAAGATATTCTACAGAGTTGTCGCGCGAATGGTTATCGATGACAAAAACTTCGGATTCGACACCGTTGAGACTGCGCCGGAGGGAATAAAGACACTGTTCGAGGTAGTATCTTACATTATAGCTTACTATGACAACACTTAGTTTCACGGTTTCTGCGTGTTATCGGTGGTTTCATACAGGCACCGTCCCAACGACGGATATATCATGAACAGGCACAGGAACAGGATAATGGCCATATAACCGAACGACACATCGAGTCCGAACTGGTAATAGAACAATGTGTCGAGAACCAACGGAACGCACAACATCATCATGCGCAGCGTGCCAAGCCACAGCAAGCGGGATGGCGCGGCGGCGGGGTCTGCGGTAAGATAGCGTGCTATGCGGCGGATTTTGAACAGGTAAAGGGCTAACGGAATGAAACTGATGGTAATCATTTCCATGACAAATGCGGAAATGAAAACGGCGTTTCCGCAGTCGAACCATCCTCCAGACTCGACCGTCCCAGTCTCGAACAATACTATGATAAGCAGTGCAATGAGCAGAAAGCCCGCCATTTCGCACATGAGAATATTCCTCGTCCTTCGCATTTTTTATGTCTTAGTTGTTTAATGGGGTGCGGTTAATAATACTTCTGCCAAGCGTTACCTCGTCAGTATATTCTAATTCGTCGCCAACAGATATGCCCCTGGCTATGACACTGAGCTTTACGCCCGTCGGAGCGAGCTTGCGCGAGATATAGAAGTTGGTGGTATCGCCCTCCATCGTACTCGCCAAAGCTAATATCACTTCGTCAACGCCATCCTTGACACGATCTACAAGCGAGTCAATCTCCAAGTCGGCCGGCCCTATCCCGTCCATCGGCGAGATGATTCCGCCCAGCACATGATACAGCCCGTGATATTGTTGGGTGTTCTCAATGGCCATCACGTCGCGGATATTCTCGACGACGCAGATCGTGGAAGAGTCGCGGCGAGGGTCCGCACATATAGGGCAGACCTCGTCATCGGAGATATTATGGCACACACGGCAATACTTGATGTCGCGCCGTACACGCACCACCGCATCCGCAAACTCGCCGACCGCTTCACTGTCTTGCCTCAACAGATGCAAAACCAAGCGGAGCGCGGTCTTGCGCCCCACACCCGGCAGCTTGGCAAACTCGCCAACAGCCTTTTCGAGCAACTGCGAAGGATAACGGTTTGTCATTAATCGTCGAAGAGATAAATGCCCACACCGACCTTAAATCCAATCTTGGAGTAATCGCTATGATTCTTGAACGACTGGTCGTAATAGATTGCCGGTTCTATCGTTACAGAGCGGTTGATGAAGAAGGCGTAGCCCATTTCGAGTCCCGGCATCACGTCGTTGTAGTCGTGGTTGGCGTGAATCAGCTTGCCGTTGACCCCGAGGTACAATCCATTCTGAATGATATAATAGCGCGCGCCGACACCGGCAGAGACGCGGTCGGCCACTTCGTCGTTGCCACTGTGCTCATACGACGCCATACCTAAAAGCATCAGGTTATCGGCAATAAGGTATCCACCCTTAGCCTCTATGCCAAGATTGAACTTTTCAGCACCACTATAACTCATGTCAAGTCCTGTAAGAGAGGCTCCCAAATAGCCTTTTCCCTCTTGGAACTGCGCATTTGCGGCAACAACCATCATCAATGCGACGAAAAGCAATGTCAGTTTCTTCTTCATACTATAAATGTATTATGGTTAAAAAATCATTGTCTTCAGCCCCTTATATATATAATAAGGTATAGATTTTCTGTCAACTTGTCTACCCGTCAACCCTACTCCTGAACCATACAACGAACCATATCAGCGCAGCCAATGTTACGCCTCCGCCCAACGGATAGGCCACGACCGCATCGAACCCGAACGCCTGTTTCGAGACAAAAAGGAACGTACTGCACACCGCAGTCATAAAGAGTGCGGGGATAAGCGTAATCAAATAGGGTTTGTTTTCACGGACGAGATAGGACGTAAGAGTCCACAGCGTGATGACGGCAAGTGTCTGGTTGGCCCAGCCGAAGTACTGCCAAACAACATTAAAGCCGTCGGGGTTCTTCACCTGCCACAAAAGGAACAATATAGAAGCTACAAACATCGGCACACAGATAGCCAACCGGCGGCCAATGGACTTCTGCTCAATGTGCAGGAAGTCGGCGATAATCAGTCGTGCGCCACGGAAAGCGGTGTCTCCACTCGTTATCGGAGCTGCCACGACACCAAGCAAAGCGAGTATTCCGCCTACTACGCCAAGCCAATCGTTGCAGACAATGTTGACAACAGACGGCGCTGAGGTCTTCGCCCCATCGGTTACACCGGCCAAAATCTCATAACCCGGAGTGCCGGCATTATAGAAGAAGTACATCGAAACGGTTGCCCAAACAAGCGCGACCACACCTTCGGTAATCATCGCTCCATAAAAAACTGGACGCCCCATCTTCTCGCTCTTCACGCAACGGGCCATCAACGGACTTTGCGTTGCGTGGAATCCGCTTATGGCTCCACAGGCAACGGTGATGAACAGGCAGGGGAATATGTTGTCGGTCATGCCAAAATGTTCCGCGCCCATATTGCCAATACCGTCCCAAAGTTCGGGCAACTGAGGCATCTTGATGTAAAGACACACGAGAAGAGCCAGCGCCATGAAGAGAAGAGAGAAGGCAAAGAGCGGATAAATCTTACCGATAATCTTGTCGACAGGCAACATCGTGGCAAAAACATAATAAACAAAGATTATGATTATCCACATTCCGAAATCACCCCAAAGGCCTTTCAGAATCTCGGCAGGGCTATAAACGAACACAGAACCAACGAGAACGAGCAGCAGGATAGAGAAAACGAGCATGATGGTCTTTGCCGTATTGCCGAGATACTTACCCACAAGCTCGGGCAAGCCCACTCCGTCGTTGCGGATAGAAAGCATTCCGCTTAGATAATCGTGCACCGCTCCGGCAAAGATACAGCCGAAGACTATCCACAGATAGGCCGCAGGACCGAACTTAGCACCCATTATCGCACCGAAAATCGGACCTGTTCCGGCGATATTCAGGAACTGAATCATGAAAACTTTCCAGTTTGGCAGCACGATGAAATCCACTCCATCGGTCTTCGACACTGCGGGAGTAACGCGGTCATCGGGCGAAATAATGCGCTCTACGAAACGTCCGTAAAGTAAATAGCCTATTACTAAAGCTATTAAAGATATGGTAAACGTTATCATCTTATTATGTAAATATCTGTGGCAAAGATAATGCAAACGAGCACAACGAGAATGTATTCTAAATTTGCCGAGTGCAGTTTATCTTATGCAAAGGTAGTGCAAAATTTTGGAATAAGGAAAACTTTTCATACCTTTGTAAGAAATATTGTAAATAATGAAGAAGGCAACTACATTCATTTTATTATCTTTTCTATTCGCTTGGACCAATATTCCGTTATGCCAAGCGACACAATCCCCTACAATCTATCAGCATCCCAAATACGAGGTAAGGGCGGTTTGGCTCACCACAATAGGCGGTATCGACTGGCCACACTCCTACGCCCGCACCGAATCGGGCATTGCAAAACAGAAGAAGGAACTGACGGACATCCTCGATAAGTTAAAGAAGGCGAACATAAACACCGTGCTCATACAAACCCGTGTACGTGCCACTATGATTTATCCGTCTGACTTTGAGCCGTTCGACGGTTGCCTGTCGGGCAATCCGGGCGTGTCGCCGGGCTACGACGCACTTCGTTTCGCCATCGAGGAGTGCCACAAACGGGGCATGGAATGTCACGCCTGGATCGTAACGATACCGATAGGAAAATGGAACGGAGCCGGATGCCGCAACCTGCGACGCACACAGCCACGCCTGCTAAAGCGGATTGGCGACGAGGGATTTATGAACCCGGAGGCCGACGGCACGGCTGAATATATCGCAAAACTATGCCGGGAAATCGTGAGACGATATGACGTGGACGGCATACACCTTGACTACATACGCTATCCGGAGACATGGCGCATCACCGTTCCGCGCTATCAGGGCCGAGAATACATCACCCGCATTGTGAGGGCCACGCACGATGCCGTGAAAAGCGAGAAGCCGTGGGTGAAGATGAGTTGCTCGCCGATAGGCAAATTCTGCGACCTGACGCGCTATTCCTCTAACGGATGGAATGCCTACGACAAAGTTTGCCAAGACGCGCAAGGCTGGCTGCGCGACGGACTGATGGACCAGCTCTACCCGATGATGTACTTCCGCAACAACCAGTTCTATCCCTTCGCAATCAACTGGAGCGAAGGCAGCTACGGCAAGACTGTGGTTCCGGGACTTGGCATTTATTTTCTCGACCCGAGGGAGGGCAAATGGCAGCTCGGCGACATAACGCGCGAAATGCACTTCCTGCGCCAAATCGGACTGGGACACGCCTTTTTCAGAAGCAAATTCTTCACCGACAACACGAAGGGGCTGTACGATTACGTAACGGAATACATCAACCAATATCCCGCCCTCGTTCCGCCAATGACATGGATGGGGGCGAAACGGCCCGCAGCACCGAAGTCTTTGCGTGTGGAATACGGCGGAAGTACGCGACTGGAATGGTCGGGCAGTACACCTTATTATAATATATATAGCTCACGCGAATATCCCGTCGACGTGAACGACGCACGCAATCTCGTGGCACAAAGGGTGGAAAGGAAGTCGCTCGTGATAGGAACAGACCAAGAACGCTTCTACGCGGTAACGGCAATGGACCGCTACGGCAACGAGAGCGAGGCCGTGCAGAGCTACCAAAACGCCGTCCCGAACACGAAAAACAATCTGAAGCACGACGGAAAGACGCTCCGACTGCCCAAGAACGGAAACATCCTCGACGCTGATTACATAACCATCGAGACCGTACAGGGAAATGTCGTAGCCACACGTCCATGCAAAAACGGAAGCGCAAACATCGCCGACATCAGGAACGGCATATACATCGTGCGCAGCCTGAACAAGAAAGGACAGACTCACAGACTGGGATATTTCATCGTGAGGCGGTGAGAAAAACAGCCGTTTTTGCTTGAGGAATAAAAGAATTTACATATTTTTGTAACATAAAAATAAACGTAACAGATAAAGATTATGATTACATTTCCATGCTGCAAGATAAACCTCGGACTGAACATCGTCGCAAAACGCGAAGATGGTTTCCACGACATCGAGACAGTATTCTACCCCATCCCCCTCTGCGACGCACTCGAGATAAAGAAGATGGACGAGCGGTTTCCGTCGGAATACCCATGCGATCTGAAGGTAACGGGTACGGAGGTTGACTGCGATGAGCGCAAGAATCTGATTACGAGGGCTTACAACCTGATAGCCAAAGACTTCCAACTGCCCCGCATCCACACCCACCTGTACAAGCGGATACCGCAACAGGCGGGTCTCGGAGGCGGGTCTGCCGATGCCGCATATATGATAAGACTGCTCGACGAGCGTTTCCGACTGAACATGGGCAACGCCGAAATGGAACGCTATGCGGCCATGTTAGGCTCCGACTGTGCATTCTTCATCACGGCCGAACCGGCATTTGCCACGGGAAAAGGCGAGATTCTGTCGCCGATAAATGACGGATCGGAAGGATTGGACGATTATTTCATTGCTATCGTAAAGCCCGACATCGCCGTCTCAACGGCCGAGGCCTACGCGTCGATAACGCCGAAGAAGCCTGCGAAATGCTGCCGCGACATCGTTCTCCAACCAATAAGCACGTGGCGCGAAGAGCTTACAAACGACTTTGAAGAGCCGGTATTCGCGAAGCATCCTGCGCTGAAAGACATCAAAGACAGGCTCTATCACGAGGGCGCACTATACGCACAGATGAGCGGAAGCGGCAGTGCGCTGTTCGGAATATTCAAGAACCGCCCGACAAATTTAGATAAAGTGTTCGGCGACTGCTTCGTGTGGGTGTCGGAATAAGGAATAACACGGAAAAGAACAAGAATAGTTTTACAGATGGATAATCCAAAAGAACTGCTGCCTGTAACCGACGAAAACGGCAACGTAACGGGCAGCATAGACCGCAAGACGGCGCATAGCGGCAGCAAGATACTGCATCCCGTGGTGCATCTGCACGTGTTCAACAGCCGTGGTGAGCTATACTTGCAGAAACGCCCCAACTGGAAAGACATCCAACCGGGCAAATGGGACACGGCAACAGGCGGACACGTGAGCTACGGAGAGGGCATCGCAGAGGCTTTGAAACGTGAGGTAGAAGAGGAAATCGGAATAACCGACTTCGTACCTGAGCCTTTGGGACGCTACGTCTTCGAGAGCAAGGTGGAGAAAGAAATGATAAACGTGTTCCGGACGACATACGACGGCGACATCCGCCCCAACGCGCAAGAGCTTGACACCGGCCGTTTCTGGAGCAGGAACGAGATAATAGAGAACATAGGAAAGGGCGTTTTCACTCCCAACTTCGAGAATGAATACCGCAAATTCTTCATATAGCATAAGTACTATGGCTCAGTACTCAAGTAATTCAGGCCAAGTACTCGAGTATCGGGGCTTTAGTACTCGAGTATCGGGGCTTTAGTACTCGAGTAATCCGGCCTAAAATACTCAAGTAATTCGGCCTTTAGTACTGCGCCATTGACTTTCTAACGCTATCCTCTAACCTTCTGAACAACCTCGCCGACCTCTTTTTTATATTTATTTAACGCTAACAAATCCGCTTTTCTTACACATTATATCATTATTTTTTAGTAATTTTGCAGGCGATTATTGCCCCATAAGGGAATAAAAGCTTGTAATTCAGATATTTAGAACGTTTTAGGATAAAACATGAGACAACTTAAAATTCAGAAAAGCATAACCAACCGTTCCAGCGAAGCATTAGATAAATACCTTGTCGAGATTGGACGCGCCCCTTTGATTTCTATCGATGAAGAAATTGAACTTGCACAGAAAATAAAGAAAGGCGGACCGGAAGGAGAACGGGCTAAGGACAAATTGGTAACTGCCAATCTGCGTTTTGTTGTATCTGTAGCCAAGCAGTATCAGCATCAGGGACTTACGTTGACCGACCTTATCGATGAAGGAAACATCGGTTTGATAAAAGCTGCGCAGAAATTTGACGAGACCCGCGGATTTAAGTTCATTTCTTATGCCGTGTGGTGGATTCGCCAAAGCATCCTGCAAGCTATCGCAGAGCAAAGCCGCATTGTGCGTCTGCCATTGAATCAGGTGGGTTCGCTCAATAAGATTACTCACGAAATAAGCAAATTCGAGCAGGAACACCAGCGCCATCCGTCGGTGTCTGAGCTTGCAGACGCAACCAAAATCGACGAGGAAAAGATTGGTCAGAGCCTCATGGCCGACGGTCATCACGTGTCTATCGACGCACCTTTCCAAGACGGCGAGGACAACTGTATGCTCGACGTGATGCCAAGTGGTGACGACAGCCGTACTGACAAGCAGGTGGATCATGAGAGTATGGCTCAGGAACTGAACTCGGTGCTGAAGAAGGTGCTGAAGGACAGAGAGATAACCATCATACGCGAATGCTTCGGAATAGGCTGCCACGAGAAAGGACTTGAGGAGATTGGAGACCAGCTCGGACTGACCCGTGAGCGCGTTCGCCAAATCAGGGAAAAGAGCATCGCGAAATTGCGCGATTCGGGCAACGCCAAAATACTTATGAAATACTTGGGCTAAGCAAATGTTAATAATATGTAAACACTATAATATAAGAAACGGTTTTCGAGCCGTTTCTTATTGATTTACAGAATATTATTCGTATCTTTGCGCCCGCATTCGGCAATATTTGCCGTGCAATAAACATAAAGTCAAACTTTATTAATTTCAAAATTTAATTTTTAATTATGTCAGATTTTAAGAACGTACAGCCGTTGGCAGACTTCGATTGGGAAGAGTTTGAGAACGGAAGTAATGCAAACGTCAGCAAAACAGACCTTGAAAAGGCCTATGACGAAACCCTCAACAAAGTATCAGAGCATCAGGTTGTTGAAGGAACAGTAATCTCTGTTGACAAGAAAGAAGTTGTTGTCAACATCGGTTACAAGAGCGATGGTATCATCCCTGCTTCAGAATTCCGTTACAATCCGGAGCTGAAGGTTGGCGATACCGTGGAGGTTTACGTAGAAAATCAGGAAGACCGCAAGGGCCAGTTGGTTCTTTCTCACAAGAAGGCTCGCCTCAGCAAGAGCTGGGAGCGTGTTAACACAGCTCTCGACAACAACGAGATTATACAGGGTTACATCAAGTGCCGCACTAAGGGTGGTATGATTGTTGATGTATTCGGCATCGAAGCATTCCTTCCGGGAAGCCAGATTGACGTTCATCCTATACGCGACTACGACGTATTCGTAGGCAAGACAATGGAGTTCAAGGTTGTTAAAATCAACCAGGAGTTCCGCAATGTAGTTGTTTCTCACAAGGCTCTCATCGAGGCTGAGTTGGAAGCACAGAAGAAAGAAATCATCAGCAAACTCGAAAAGGGTCAGATTCTCGAAGGAACTGTTAAGAACATCACTTCTTACGGAGTATTCGTTGACCTCGGTGGCGTTGACGGACTCATCCACATCACAGACCTTTCTTGGGGCCGCGTAAGCGATCCGCACGAGGTTGTTGCTCTCGACCAGAAAATCAATGTCGTTATTCTCGATTTCGACGACGAGAAGAAGCGCATCGCTCTCGGCTTGAAGCAGCTCACTCCGCACCCATGGGATGCTCTCGACGCAGACTTGAAGGTGGGCGACCACGTTAAGGGTAAGGTTGTCGTTATGGCTGACTACGGCGCATTCGTAGAGATTGCTCCGGGCGTAGAAGGCCTTATCCACGTAAGCGAGATGTCTTGGAGCCAGCACTTGCGCTCAGCTCAGGACTTCATGCACGTTGGCGATGAGGTTGAGGCAGTTATCCTTACTCTCGACCGCGACGACCGCAAGATGTCTCTCGGCATCAAGCAGTTGAAGGAAGATCCGTGGGAGACAATCGAGGTTAAGTACCCGGTTGGCAGCAAGCACACTGCAAAGGTTCGCAACTTCACTAACTTCGGTATCTTCGTAGAGCTCGAAGAGGGTGTTGACGGACTCATCCACATCAGCGACCTGTCATGGACAAAGAAGGTAAAACACCCGTCAGAGTTCACACAGCAGGGTGCAGAAATCGACGTTGTTGTTCTCGAAATAGACAAGGAGAACCGTCGTCTTTCTCTCGGCCACAAGCAGCTTGAGGATAACCCATGGGATACTTACGAGACTATCTACACTCCGGGAAGCATCCACACAGGTAAGATTACAGAGGCTATGGATAAGGGAGCGGTTATCGCACTCAACGAGGGTGGCGAAGGCTTCGCAACTCCTAAGCACCTTGTAAAGGAAGATGGCAGCCAGGCTAAGCAGGGCGAGGAACTTCCATTCATGGTAATCGAGTTCGTAAAGGAGACAAAACGTATCATCCTTTCACACAGCCGTACATTCGAGGACGTTAAGGACGAGCCGAAGCCGGCAGCTAAGAAGAAGGCTAAGAAGGAATCTGCTCCGGTTATCAACAACATTGCAGCTGGTACATCTCTTGGCGACATCGATGTTCTTGCTAACTTGAAAGCTAAAATGGAAAAGGGCGAGTAATCCCTTACTCCACTTAGATAAGTACTTAAAGAATGAGGTTGGGCAATCGCTCAACCTCATTTTTTATATTCGGTAACGCTTTCCGGCACTCACAAATATGTTATATTATATTATTGTTTAGTGCGGGGTTATGACTGATAGTATTGAGAAAAGGCTGAATACGGCTTTGATGTTGTAAAAAAATAGTGGAAAGGTGATGTTTTCTCAAATATAATTATTACTTTTGCATCCACAAAGATACGGAAAACGTATCGTTTAGAACGACAAAAGGAAGATTGGCAGAGTGACCGAATGCGCTGGACTCGAAATCCGGTATACCCTTTTCCGGGTATCGGGGGTTTGAATCCCTCATCTTCCGCTGATGAATGATAAAAGAGAAGTGGAGCAGTTAATGTTCCGCTTTTTTGTTTGTCGCTCCCGATTACGGTCCTTATTATAAATTAAAAGGAATAAAAACATGAAATATCTGATAGTATCTGACATTCACGGCTCGCTGCCGGCTTTGGAGCAAACTTTGGATTTTTACAGGAAAGAGAAGTGCGATATGCTGCTCATCCTCGGTGACGTGCTGAACTACGGGCCGAGAAACGGACTGCCGGAAGGGTTGAATCCGAAGGCTATCGCGGAACGGCTGAATGCCATGGCGGACAAGATTGTGGCAGTGAGGGGCAACTGCGATTCGGAAGTTGACCAGATGTTGCTCGACTTTCCCATCCTTTCCGACTATGCTGTGGTGGTGGATAACGGCCGAAAACTGCTGCTCACGCACGGACATATATATAATAAGGAGAAACTGCCGGCATGGAACTTCGATATCATGCTATACGGACATACACATCTTTGGCTTATCGAACAGACGAAACGGGGACTAATTTGCAATACCGGCTCGGTAACTTTCCCAAAAGGGGGCAATCCGCCGACATTCGCAGTGTATGAAAATGACTGTCTGACGGTTTATGAATTATCTGGAAAAGTGGTTAAAACTATAAGTTTTTAATCACATTAAACCACTTGGCATATCCCATATACAGGATCCCAAACGGGTATTTGGTGAAAATAATATAAATTTGTAATAATTACAAACTTAAAACTTGCACAGTTGAAAGTAAAGTATTATCTTTGCATAAAATAAGCTACATCTCAGCAATTAAGAGCAAGCTCTATTGCAGTCGATTTGCATTATTTTTGCCATACAAAAATAAAATAAGAACCGTATGAAAGGGAATGAAGTTTACGACCGACTGACTGCACATGGCATAAAGCCGTCTGTCCAGCGTCTTGAGATAATGAAATATCTTATGACGCACCACACTCACCCCACTGTGGAGGATGTATATACGGCTCTATGCAAGAAAATGCCGACGCTGAGTCGCACCACGGTCTACAACACACTGCGTATGTTTGCAGAGCACAAGGCGGCGCAGATGCTGACAATAGATGAGCGACGGGTATGCTACGACTATGATACTTCGCCTCACGTTCATCTGTTTTGCCGCAACTGCGGTAAGGTAATGGACATGATGGGAGTGGCAGCACCAGTGCCGAGTGGCGACGAGCAGTCCACAGGATGGGTTGTTGACGAGACTCATCTGTACTATAAAGGGCTGTGTCCGGAATGTAGTAAGAAATTGAATAATAATAACTGATTTATTAATATTAAAACAAAAGCAATTATGAAGAAGAAATTTATCTGTACCGTTTGCGGTTACATTCATGAGGGAACAGAGGCTCCGGAGAAGTGCCCAATCTGCAAGGCTCCGGCAAGCAAGTTTAATGAGATGACAGTAGACAACGCTGCTGAGTTCGCAACAGTTCACAAGCTGGGCGCAGCTCGCGACGAGGGTGCTGACGAAGAGATGATTAAGGACCTCAACGCTCACTTTGCAGGCGAGTGTGGTGAGGTTGGTATGTATCTCGCAATGAGCCGTCAGGCTGACCGCGAGGGTTATCCGGAAATCGCAGAGGCTTTCAAGCGCTATGCTTTCGAGGAGGCTGAGCACGCAAGTAAGTTCGCTGAGCTTCTCGGTGATGTATTGAAGGACACCAAGAGCAATCTCGAGGCTCGTATCGCAGCAGAGCGCGGCGCTTGCGAAGACAAGTTCCGCATCGCCCGCAACGCAAAGGCTGCCGGCATGGACGCTACTCACGACACTGTTCATGAGATGGCTAAGGACGAGGCTCGCCATTGCGCAGGCTTCATCGGACTGCACAAGCGTTATTTTGAATAATCCAAATGACGCGGTGAAAGTATTCGCCAAAATGGATATCGCGCGCTGTTTCACAGTGCGGGGATAAAATAAAAAGCTATAGATTCTTTGTCGCTTTGATTGTAATAATCATGCAGACTGAGAATCTATAGCTTTTTATGATGTGGCGGAAGTGTGTGTGTCGGGGTGATGATTGTTTGTTCCCGAGACTTTATTCGTGATGGAAAATGGATATAACGGTACAATATATAAAGGACAGATTTGAGGTTTTCAACAAACAGATGTTTGGGGGCGCATTGCCGTTGCCTGTCATTCGCCTCAGTAAGGCAAAGACTTATCTTGGCGCGGTAACGTATAAGAGGAAACGGACGTGGTACGGCAAGGTCGTGATTTCAGATTTCAAGCTGTGTATAAGTGCCCGTTATGAGTTGTCGGAGAGCTTGCTTGAGGACACCATCATCCACGAAATGATACATTATTATATATTGTATAACGGGTTGAAAGATACGTCTCCGCACGGCAGACTGTTCCGTAAGATGATGAAAGCCATAAACGAGAAGTTCTCCCGACATATCGTCGTGTCGCATAGAGGAGCGAAATTGAAGTCTATGACGTAACGTTTCAAATTCTTTTCGTACTATTTTGTCTGCGTATATCCGACAAGCCGGTCAGTGCGTCCGCCTTGTTCCTTGAAATAAACAAATGCCTGATAGTTGTTCTCTGTCTGATAATAGCTGCCTTCCGAGGGCAAGACACGGGCGCGTCCACTATTATCCACGAGAAGGAACTGATAGGAATAATAGCCGAGTTTCATAAGTACTTGGGTCTCATACATCTGTGCCGCGTCATCATAAACCATCTCGTAACGCGGCAGGAAACGGTCGTTTGTCCATGCTCCGTGGACATATATCCGGCCATCCGCAACCTTAGGGCTCTTCAATTGGAAATGCACCATCATGTAATCGCTCTGGGTATCGTTCTCGATATTGTCGCTGTTGCGTATCAGGAAAGCGCCATTGGCATCCTCATCATAAAGATAATTGGGGCGTGGAAGGGCCAGAAAAGGATAGGCGTGATACTGGCTGCCGTCCCATGAGATGTTGTCGATGCCCATAGAAGCGACATCCGTGCTGAGAATCTCAAACTTGCGGTATTCGTTTCCAGCCTCGAAGATATAGTCGCGGTTATGATTCCAAATCAGTCCGTCAAGGTTTATGAACTGCGGTTTGGCGTTCCATCGGGCATTATCCCATCGGCTGTTTTGCAGAACGACAGTCTTCAACTGCTCCTGCGAATTCGTAACGCGGTATAGATTACCGTAATTCAACTTCATGGACACCTGCTGGTGCGAGTTGTTTATGTCGACATCGGTATTCGCCGAGACACTTAGCCCCACTCCCATCTGCCTCGCAGTCGGCTCGACGACAAAGAAACAGGCCCGGAGCACTTCCTTGCCATCGTCATTGTCATCGTAGATGGTGATGCGATAGTTGCCACTCAGCTTCGGCTTGCACCTCGAATTGGGAATCCGTAGACTGTAATGCGTGTACAAAGTATTTGTCATCAGCGACTTCTCCACATCGTCAATGGTATTCCCGTCAGCAAATCCTTCGCAGTAATCACTCTCGAATATGTCCTCCGATACGGTCCAGTCGGCTTCGCAATGCTCCAGTTTGTAGACGTAACGGCGGTATTCATGCGACATATCATCGAAGTCGATGTCAATATAACCGTTGCCAAGTTCCATGACAGGCAGAGACAGCCAATCGCCGTTAGCCACCACTTGCAAGGACTGGATGCGGTCGTTGACAATCTCGTTACGCTGCGCCCGCACCACACTGGCAATAATCAGACAAACACAACTGACAAATATCTTGATACAAAAATGGAGATTTATCATTCTAATATATTTACAGACGCAAAGTTACAACAATATTCCGAGTTTTGAAAAGAAACTATAATTAAAAAAGAGAGGACTCCCCTCTCAAAGGAAAAGTCCTCTCTTATATATCATCCCAGTCTTTAATTAAAAGACCGGAGAATTTACTTTCTGTTCAACTTAAGGTCAACCTCAACAGCAATAGCAACAGTAGCACCAACCATCGGGTTGTTACCGATACCGAGGAAGCCCATCATCTCAACGTGAGCAGGAACAGAAGAAGAACCTGCGAACTGAGCGTCAGAGTGCATACGGCCGAGAGTATCAGTCATACCGTATGATGCAGGACCTGCTGCCATGTTGTCCGGGTGAAGTGTACGGCCTGTACCGCCACCTGAAGCAACTGAGAAGTAAGGCTTACCTGCCAATACACGCTCCTTCTTATAAGTACCTGCAACAGGATGCTGGAAACGTGTCGGGTTTGTAGAGTTACCGGTAATAGATACGTCTACGTTCTCCTTCCAAAGGATAGCTACGCCCTCACGAACGTCGTCTGCGCCGTAGCACTTAACCTTTGCGCGCGGACCGTCAGAATAAGGAACCTCCTTTACAACGTTCACCTCGCCAGTAGCATAGTCGAACTGAGTCTGTACGTATGTGAAACCGTTGATACGGCTGATAATCATAGCAGCGTCCTTGCCGAGTCCGTTAAGGATAACGCGAAGCGGCTTCTGACGTACCTTGTTTGCCATCTCTGCAATCTTGATAGCTCCCTCAGCGGCAGCAAAAGACTCATGACCTGCAAGGAAAGCGAAGCACTCGGTCTCCTCACGGAGCAAACGAGCTGCAAGATTACCGTGGCCGAGACCAACCTTACGGTCGTCAGCAACAGAACCCGGAATACAGAAGCTCTGCAAACCGATACCGATGGCCTCAGCAGCCTCAGCAGCGTTCTTCACACCTTTCTTAATTGCGATAGCGGCACCGCATACGTAAGCCCACTTTGCATTCTCAAAGCAGATACGCTGTGTGTCCTCACACATCTGATAAGGGTCAACACCTGCGTCCTCGCAAATCTGATTAGCCTCTTCGATGCTGTTGATACCATTCTCTTTCAGAGCTGCAAGTACCTGATTGATACGACGCTCCTGGCTCTCAAAACTAACTTTTCTAATCATATTCTTGTGTCTCCTTATTCTTTACGTGGGTCAATAGCTTTAACAACTCCCTGCTCGGCTGTGGTGCGTCCGTAAGAACCGGTGAACTTCTTAACCGCCTCGTTAGCGTCCATACCGTTCTTAATAGCCTCCATCATCTTGCCGAGGTGAACATATTCGTAACCACAAACCTGGCTGTCCTTGTCAAGGAACTGCTTTGTGATGTATCCCTCAGTAAGCTCAAGATAACGTGTTCCCTTAGCAACAGTACCATAAAGAGTACCCGTCTGGCTGCGGAGACCCTTACCGAGATCCTCAAGACCAGCACCAATTACGAGTCCGCCCTCAGAGAAGGCACTCTGGCTACGTCCGTAAACAATCTGGAGGAAGAGCTCGCGCATAGCTGTATTGATAGCGTCGCATACGAGGTCTGTGTTCAAAGCCTCAAGTATTGTCTTTCCCGGGAGTATCTCTGATGCCATAGCGGCAGAGTGTGTCATACCTGTACATCCGATTGTCTCAACAAGAGCTTCCTGGATAACGCCCTCCTTGATATTCAGAGAGAGCTTGCAAGCACCCTGCTGGGGAGCACACCAACCCACACCGTGAGTATAACCGGAGATGTCTTTAATCTCCTTTGCCTGAATCCATTTTCCCTCTTCAGGAATTGGAGCCGGTCCGTGGTTAGGACCTTTTGCGACAACGCACATGTTGTCTACTTCCTTAGAATAAATCATATTCCTTAAATTTATTTGTAATGAAAATATTGATTATATATGTATCCAATCTTTTTTAATTACCGCAAAATTACTATTATTTTTTGATATTACCTAATTTTGGGTATCATTTTTTGCCTGCCACGAGCACGCAATGCAGCCATACTAAGCCGACGGCAGGCCATACTTGTACATTTTGCTAATCGGATATATCATTTCCTATTGGTAAATAAGTCACCCAAATTAAGCATAAGAAAAAGAGAAGAGGAGAAACGCGCCTTCCTGCCGTTTCTCCTCTTCTCTTTATTTTGTCTCTATCTCCTCCTGCATATCAATGAATTGCTTGTTCGAGTCATAGAACTCATACTGCAAGAATCCGAGTTTCTGCGAGGGGATTATCTGCAATCCGAGTCCATACTTCATCTGCCACCTGCGTTTCAGGGATATAAAGCCCTGATTGATATAGGCCGCAACGTATGGATGGACGTGCAAATAGAATTTCTTAACGCCAATCTTATTGACTAAATTGCAGATCTTCGACTCTAATTGGTCGGTGAAAAGAATACTTGCTTTAATCTTTCCACTTCCGAAACAAGTAGGACAGGTTTCCTCCACTTTCACGTCCATTACCGGACGCACGCGCTGACGTGTTATCTGCATGAGGCCGAACTTGCTCAAAGGCAATATGTTATGGCGCGCACGGTCTTTCTGCATATTCTTGCACATACGCTCATACAACATCTGCCGGTCTTCTGCAAGGTGCATATCGATGAAATCCACCACGATAATACCACCCATATCACGCAACCTGAGCTGGCGCGCGAGTTCATCGGCAGCCCCCAAATTGGTTTCAAGCGCGTTTTGTTCCTGTCCGTTCTCCTTTTTCGAGCGGTTTCCGCTATTTACGTCAACGACGTGCATTGCTTCCGTATGCTCTATAATCATATAAGCACCATGCTTATAATTTACAGTTTTTCCGAAACCGGACTTCAACTGCTTTGACACATCGAAATTGTCGAAGATAGGCACTTTGCCGTCATAGAGCTTCACTATGCCCGCCTTTTCAGGGGCTATTAGAGAAACATAGTGGCGCACGGCCGTGCATATCTCCTCGTCATTCACGTAGATATTCTCATAAGTCGGGTTGAAAAGGTCGCGCAACATAGCCACGGCACGCCCGGTCTCTTCAAACACGAGCTGCGGCAACTTCTGCGCCTTCTGCACCTTCGTTATAGAATCGTTCCACCGTTTAAGGAGGACTTTCATTTCCGCGTCGAGTTCGGCCACCCTTTTTCCCTCTGCCACGGTGCGGACAATTACACCGAAATTCTTTGGGCAGATGCTCTGAACGAGCTGCTTCAGGCGTGCGCGCTCCTCGCCGCTTTTGATTTTTGAGGAAACGGAAACTTTATCATTAAATGGTATAAGCACCAAATAACGTCCCGCGAACGACAATTCGCCAGTCAGGCGCGGGCCTTTGGTGGAAATGGGTTCTTTTACTATCTGCACCAATATTTCCTGTCCGACAGATAGCGTGTTCTGCACGCTTCCGTCCTTTTTCATATCGGGCAGACGTGTTGCCTTAGTGATGGGATAAAGCCGTTTCCTGTCGCTTTGTACCTGTTTCAGATACTTTACATAAGAGTCGAATTGACTGCCTAAGTCAAGAAAGTGCAGAAAGGCGTCGCGTTCATAACCAACATCCACGAAGCAGGCATTAAGCCCAGGCATCAGTTTCTTCACCTTTGCCAAATAGATGTTTCCCACCGAGAATGACGCCTCGCGCAACTCATGCTGGTATTCCACCAGCTTTTTGTCTTCGAGCAACGCGATAGAGATGTCTTTCTGTTGGGCATCGATAATCAGTTCGCTCGTCATTTCCAAATACTTTACTCAATTCAAACAGAAACCACGGAGCCGGATTAATGTTTTCACACACTATATATAATCCGCATTGTCCGTGGTTCTGAAAAAACAGTCAAGAGCTTGCTTATTTGCTCTTATGTCTGTTCTTTCTTAATCTCTTTTTACGCTTGTGCGTAGCCATCTTGTGTCCTTTTTTCTTCTTTCCGTTTGGCATAGCTTAAAAATTTTAATTAGTTTATACTGTATATTAATTAGTTCCTATGAGACGCGCAATTTCACCAAAGACTACTCACCCCTCATCTTTTCGACAAAGCTCTTTGCCGGTTTGAATGCCGGAAAGTCATGCGCTCCTATCACAATCGTTGTGTTCTTTGAGATGTTACGAGCTGTTTTCTCAGCTCTATGTTTTACGATAAAGCTACCGAATCCACGCAAATAGACATTTTCCTTTCTATCAAGAAGGCTGTCCTTTATAGCATCCATGAAAGATTCCACAATAACAGTAACGTCCTTTTTCGCGATGCCGGTATTAATGGTGATTTCGTTAATAATATCTGCTTTTGTCATTGCTGTTTATCCTATATATATTTACTTTGATGAAATTAGTCATTTGTAACGGAATGCAAAGGTAGTGTTTTTTGGTGTTATACGAAAATTTATTTGGTTTTTTTTGTAAAAACCGCCATCTTTTGAAGATAGAAGTAATTAATTCTCACAAGGTTAGCCACTAAGAGGGGACGGGATATAAAAGAATTCTAACATGAAGACAGAGCCTCCTTTTCAGACGGCAATCCGTAAAAAACCTTTACATTTCTTTTTGCGTCAACTTTTGTTAAATCATGGTCTCGTTACTCATTTTGACCGTTTTACGGCCTCAAAAATCCGAACTCAAAACTCAAAATTCGTAACACAAAACTGCAACTGAGGCTCCGTTAGAAAAAATATGGGTCGATTTTTGTCGGAAATTCACGTCCGGGAAAACACAGGAAAATGCCATTTTTGCCCTATTTAACGTTTGTTAGCTTTCAAAAGTGGCACTTTTAGAGGCCGTTTTAGGCCGTTTTGGAATGCAACGGGATAGGTTTTGAAGGCCAAAAGTGCCTCCGTTGGAGTCTAACGGAGCCTCCGTTGCAAAATAACGAGACCAAAAACGTGGTCTAAAAGGGCCAAAAATAAGGAAAAACGGGATAAGTTTTTGATTATCAGAGACTTACCCCCAAATGGCGTAAAATGCCCTATTTTCGCGTTTTTGAGAACAAATGGAGTTTTGTTTGAAAATTCGCAATTCTGAGAGGAATACTTGTAAAGATTTCTGCCAATGCAAAATACCTTGTTAATTATTTTGTCCTTCCCACAACTTGCATTATCTTTGCATAAGATAAGCTGCACTCGGAAATACGAAAATAAATTCTCAATTGCGCTCGTTTGCATTATCTTTGCACCTGACAAATAATTCTAATCAAGAAAACAATGGCAATCACGATAGGAATAGATGTAGGCATCAGTACCACCAAGATAGTGGGAATACGCAACGGAAAGGTTATATCTCCGCTGCGAATAAAGGCCACCGATCCGGTAACTTCGCTCTACGGGGCGTTCGGAAAATACTTGTATGACAACAAGATTGATCTGAGCGACGTGGAAAAGGTCATGCTCACGGGCGTGGGAGCGGCATATATCAACAAACCGGTGTACGGACTCCCGACCGAAAAGGCCGATGAGTTTCAGGCCGACGGACTGGGAGCGCAGTTTGAATCGAAACTGCAAAAAATGATTGTCGTGAGCATCGGCACGGGTACTTCGCTCGTGAAGTGTGACGGCAAGGACATCTCACACATCGGCGGTATAGGAATAGGAGGCGGAACGCTGCAAGGACTGGCGCGGCTCCTGCTGAAAACCGACGACATAACGGCGATTGCGAGTCTCGCAATGCAGGGCGACATCTCTAACATCAACCTACTGATAAAGGACATTTGCACGCATCCGCTGCCAGGTCTGCCAATGGGTGCAACGGCAAGTTTGTTCGGCAACGCCAAAACCAACGCCTCGCGTGAGGACATCGCACTCGGTATCATCTGCATGGTGCTGCAAACCGTAGGCTCGGCAACGATACTCAGTTCGCTGAACAGCGGCATACGCGACTTCGTCCTAATAGGCAACCTCACGCTGCTGCCACAATGCAAATACGTGTTCCCGATGATGGAAAAACTCTACGACGCGCATTTCATCATACCTAAATACTCCGAATTCTGTACTGCCATCGGCGCAGCCCTGTGTAACGATAACTGTCTGAAAGAGTAGCCTAAAACATCTTACCCCAAACAAACGCCATGAGGATGCGGAAAATCATACACGTCGACATGGACGCTTTCTTCGCCTCGATAGAGCAGCATGACTTCCCCGAGCTGCAAGGTAGGCCTATCGTTGTTGGCTACGATGGTTCGCGCGGCGTCGTCTCCACCGCGTCATACGAGGCGAGGCGGTTCGGCATCCATTCTGCCATGCCCATCTCGATGGCTAAGAGACTGTGCAAGGAACTCATCATCCAGCCCTCGCGGTTCGACAGATACAAGGAGGTGTCGCGACAGATAAACGAGGTGTTCCACGAATACACCGATCTGGTGGAGCCGCTGTCGCTCGATGAGGCATTTCTCGACGTTACGGAGAACAAGAAGAACGCGGAGATGGCTGTGGACTTGGCGAAGGAGATAAAGAACAAGATACTGATCAGGACGGGGCTGACGGCCTCGGCGGGTGTCAGTTACAACAAGTTTCTTGCGAAAATAGCGAGCGACTGGCATAAGCCCGACGGCCTTTTTACCATCCACCCCGACCGTGCCGCCGACTTCATCTCAGATCTTCCGATAGAGAAGTTTTGGGGTATCGGGGCGAAAACGGCAAAGAAGATGCACTATATGGGTGTGTTCAAAGGTTCGCAACTGCGCGAGATTTCGCTGACGCACCTCACAGACACATTCGGCAAGGCTGGCAAAATCTATTACGACTTCGCCCGCGGGATAGACGGACGCGAGGTCATAGCTATGCACGAACGCAAGTCGGTGGGCTGCGAGAAGACTTTTCTTGAAGACATTTCCACGAATGCGGCAATCATAATCGAGCTATATCACCTCGTGATAGAGCTTGTAGAACGGATAGCGCACAGTAATTTCAAGGGGCTGACGCTTACGCTGAAGATGAAATATGCGGATATGTCGCAGGTTACGCGTTCCACGACCGGCCTGGGCGCGCTATACACCAAAGACGAGATTCTGCCGTTGGCAAAGAAACTGTTGAAGCGGGTTGACACGTCGCGGTCTGTACGTCTCATGGGACTGACGGTGTCGCATCCGTTGTCGGAGGACGGTTCGGGCAGGAAAAACTGGATAGAAGGAGAACTGGAATTTGAAAGCCCCCCTCAATCCCCCCAAGGGGGGAGGTTCCAATTGTAGAAAGCAAAATAGTCTATCAGCTACAGCCCTGCTCTCTGTATAGCGTAGTTTTTTTACAAAAAGAAACTAAAATAAAGTAAAAAGTTTTCCCCGCTACACTCATTTGCACTATCTTTGCATAACCGTAATCGTGCTTTTGAAACAAATTAATAAATGAAATACGCGATAATAGCTGCCGGAGAAGGCTCACGCCTGGCGCAGGAAGGGGCGAAAATGCCCAAACCGCTTGTGAAGGTGTGCGGCGAAACGCTTATCGGACGGCTGATAAGGATATTCATGGAGAACGACGCAACGGAGATTCTCGTTATATGCAACGAGGCCTCAACACTCGTCAGCGATTATCTTTCAGGTCTCCGAAACAACAGACAAGGACAGAGCATACCACTACGCGTTATCCGAAAGACGACTCCCAGCTCCATGCACAGTTTTTATGAACTTAGCAAATACATGAGCGGCAACGAGCCGTTTGTACTCACTACGGTCGATACTGTGTTCAAGGAGGACGACTTCAATGGGTATGTCGCCGAACTGAAATGCTGCGTTGCCGATGGCATGAACGGTATGATGGGCGTTACCGACTATGTGGATGACGAAAAACCGCTATTTGTGAGTACCGGCGATAATATGATGATAACGGGCTTTCACGATACGGAGAACGGATGCCGGTATATCTCAGGCGGTATCTACGGGCTCACTCCGGCAACGATTAAGACGCTGAACAGATGTGTGGAACGTGGGGAAAGCCGTATGCGCAACTTCCAGCGGGCTCTTGTGAGCGAGGGAATGAGACTGAAAGCCTATCCTTTCGGCAAAGTCTTGGATGTGGACCATGTGGCGGACATAGCCAAAGCGGAGGATTTTTTGACAAGACAATGATAATAGGTATAACGCGCGCGGAACGCTTTTCGCCCAACTCGATAGATAATGACAGGGCGATAATGCAAGCGGTCATCGGCCTGCTTCGAGGCAAGATGATTGCGGAAGAGGACTTCTGCGGACTGCCTCCGGCCCCCGGCAACACGATTCTCAGTATGGCGCGGTTGCCCCGTACATTGCAGTTGCTGAAACAATGCGAGGCCTCCGGCACAACGGTCATAAACCCGGCGCGGGGCGTAGAAAACTGCCGGCGCAGCGTGTTGGACGGGATTATGCGGTCGGCCGCCATACCGATGCCGCCCACAACGGGCAAGGACGGATATTGGATAAAGCGGGGCGACGCTGCGGCTCAGTCGCCTTCCGACGTGGTCTTCTGCGAGAACGAAGCCGAACTGGAATTGGCCGAAAAGCGATTTACCGACAGCGGTATAACAGATTATGTCGTGTCAGCCCATGTTTGCGGCGACCTTGTGAAGTTCTACGGCGTTGAGGGCACAGGATTTTTCCGAGTGTACTACCCTACCGAAGACGGCATCAGCAAGTTCGGCGACGAGAAACGCAACGGTATTGCACATCATTACGATTATGACACCGGCCGTCTGCAATCCGAAGCGGAACGGTTATCCGCACTCGTCGGCACGCCGATATACGGAGGCGACGCAGTGATATCAGCATCGGGCGAGTTCTTCATAATTGATTTCAACGACTGGCCGAGCTTTGCAAGGTGCAGAGAAGACGCTGCACGGGCCATAGCTGGACTGGTGGAAAGAATAAACGAGAATGGAAAATAATACAAACAATAATAAGACTTTCAAGGAATTGCTGCACGACTCGATGAAGTCGCAGGACACGGAGGAATGGCTCGACATCTATTTCACACGTCCGATAGGGCTTTTCTTTGCACTGATTTGGAAGCGGCTGGGAGTGCATCCGAACGCCATCACCATACTGTCAATCTTTCTCGGCATAGGTGCGGCTGTGATGTTTTGGCACTCTGACGTGTGGCATAACGTTGCCGGAGTTGCACTTCTGATGTTGGCAAACTTCTGCGATTCCACCGACGGACAGCTTGCACGCCTCACAGGAAAGAAGACTCTGGTGGGCCGGGTACTCGACGGCTTCGCCGGCGATGTGTGGTTCTTCTCCATTTATTTCGCGCTGTGCGTCAGAATGATGCCTATGAACATCCCAGGCATTGAGATGCGATGGGGTGTTTGGATATGGATTTTGGCTTTCATAGCCGGCATTTTGTGTCATTCGCCACAGAGTTCACTTGCGGATTACTATCGGCAGATACACCTTTTGTTCCTTAAAGGCAGGGAAGGCTCTGAATTAGACAGTTACGAAAGCCAGCACGCCATATACAAAAGTCTGCCCCGGAAAGGCGCGCTTTTCTCTCGCGCGTTCTATTATAATTATCAGAACTACTGCAAAAGTCAGGAGCGCCGCACCCCTAATTTCCAGAAATTCATGCGCGGACTGAAAGAAAAATACGGCACGATAGACCGTGTTCCACAGACTTTGAGAGATGAATTTCGCGCGGGTAGCCTGCCATTGATGCCTTACACCAACATACTTACGTTCAACACACGCGCCATCTGCCTTTATATCACGTGTCTGTTGAACTGTCCCTGGGTGTATTTCATATTTGAAATAGTCGTATTAAACATATTATATATCTATATGCACAAAACCCATGAGACTTTGTGCAAGCGGTTAACGGAAAAGATTTGAATACATGAAGACAAAAGGTTACATATTCGATTACGGCGGAACGCTCGACACCGCAGGCTGTCATTGGGGCAAAATGCTGTGGCACGCCTACGAGAGACAAAGCATTCCGGTAACAGAAGAGCAGTTCAGGGAGGCTTACGTATTTGCTGAACGCACTCTTGGAAAGAACCCGATAATACAAACGGACTACACGTTTCGCAAGACATTGGAGGTAAAACTGCGCATAGAATTTGAGTATTTGCAGGCAAAAGGCTATCTGTGCAACAGCAATTTCTGTCTTGCAAGTATGCAGGCGGCAGTGCTTGACGACCTTTATGAGCGTGTAAGAACAATAACGGCACAGAGCAAGGAAGTGCTCGTTAAGTTGAAAGAATCATATCCTATCATTCTTGTGAGCAACTTCTACGGCAACCTTCCTGTGGTGCTTGAGGAGTTCGGACTGTCCGGACTGTTCAACACGGTGGTGGAATCGGCTGTCGTGGGGATAAGGAAGCCGGATATGCGGATATTCCAACTGGGTGTTGACGCACTCGGATTGCCGCCCGAAGAGATTACCGTCGTAGGCGACAGCATATCAAAAGACATCGCGCCGGCAAGACGGTTGGGATGTCAGACGGTGTGGATAAAAGGTGAAGGATGGACCGACCAGCCTGAAGACACAAGTATGGCAGACCGGATAATCAGTGATTTAACGGAGATAATACAATAATAATAAATCGCGAATAATAACGTTATATATACCAGTGGCTGTCAGGAAATCCGTATAAATCATTATCATGGATATACAGAATTGCCACCGAAGCATCATTAAAAAGGACATTTATTTTGGAGGGAATAATGAAACAAACGAATGTGAAGCCGGCAACAGGCAGGTTAGGAATCATGGTTGTGGGTTGCGGTGCTGTGTCTACAACATTCATGACGGGTGTACTCATGGCACGAAAAGGACTCGCAAAGCCCATCGGTTCAATGACCCAATATGATAAGATACGTGTAGGGAAAGGTGCAAACAAGCAGTATCTGCATTATTCGGATATCGTTCCACTTGCCAAACTCGATGATATTGTGTTCGGGACATGGGATGTTTATCCGCAAAACGCATATCAGGCAGCCGTTTATGCCGAGGTTTTAAAGGCCAAAGACATTGAGCCGGTGCGCGAGGAACTTGAAGCTATCGTTCCGATGAAGGCCGCTTTCGACAAGAACTACGCAAAACGACTCGACGGCGACAACGTGAAGGACTGCAAGACACGCTGGAACATGGTGGAAGCACTGCGCCGCGACATCGCGGGATTCAAGCAGGCACACAACTGCGACCGCATCGTGGTGATATGGGCGGCATCTACCGAGATTTACGTACCATACGATGAGCAATATCACGGCAGTCTTGCAGCACTCGAAAAAGCCATGCGCGAGGACGACCGCAAGCACGTTGCACCTTCCATGTGTTACGCTTACGCAGCTTTGGCCGAGGGCGCACCGTTCATAATGGGCGCTCCTAACACTACGGTAGACATCCCGGCGATGTGGGAGATGGCCGAAAAGACGAAGATGCCGATAGCCGGCAAGGACTTCAAGACAGGCCAGACGCTCGTGAAAAGTGGCTTCGCCCCAATCATCGGAACACGTTGTTTGGGTCTTTCTGGATGGTTCTCGACCAACATCTTGGGCAACCGCGACGGCCTTGTGCTCGACGAACCGGAGAATTTCCACACTAAGGAGGTGAGCAAGCTGTCGACATTGGAGACCATTCTGAAAGCCGACGAACAGCCGGATCTTTACGGCAACATCTATCATAAGGTGAGAATAAACTATTATCCTCCACGCAACGACGACAAGGAGGGATGGGACAACATCGACATCTACGGATGGATGGGCTATCCCATGCAGATAAAGATAAACTTCCTGTGCCGCGATTCCATTCTTGCCGCACCGCTTTTGCTCGACCTCTGCTTGCTCAGCGACCTCGCGGCACGTGCCGGACGCTACGGCATACAGCGGTTCCTGAGTTTCTATCTGAAGAGTCCTATGCACGATTACACGAAAAATGAGGAGGCTGTGAACAACTTGTTCCAGCAATACACGATGTTAAAGAACGCAATCCGCGATATGGGCGGTTACGAAGCTGATGAGGAAATTGATTAAGATTATAATTATTATGTTGATGTCCTGGGCTGCAACAGCGAATGTTGTGGCTCAGGACATCATCTGTTTTGTAGTGGACCAGCAGACAGGCGACACCATTCCATATACAAGCGCAGTATATAAGAGCACCAAAGAGAGTGCGGTGGGAAGCGAAGCCGGTTCTTTCAGGATAGCAAGACATGAGGGAATGAGCCTCACTGTGAGTGCGGTGGGATACAAGCCGCGCACGGTCAAGATTAACGAAAAGACGCCGGAAGTGCTTCGGGTGTCGCTTATTGCCGACTCAAAACGTATGCAGGAGGTCGTGGTAAAGGCGAAACGAAGACACAAATACACGAGAAAGAACAATCCGGCGGTGGAACTTATGAAACGCGTGATAGCCGCAAAGAAGCGCACGCACTTAGAGAATCACGAATATTATCAGTTTGACAAGTACCAGAAGATAACCATCGGAGCCAACAACCTGACGCAGGAGGAACTCGAAGGCAAGCTCTTTCAGAAGTCGCCGTGGCTGCGCAACCAGGTGGAGATATGCCCGTACAACAACAAACTGATACTGCCTATCTCCGTAGACGAAACACTTACGCAGCATCTTTACCGCAAAGAGCCGCACGATGTCAAGGATATTATATTGGGACAAAGCACAAAAGGTGTGAGCAAACTTGTGCAGACAGGCGAGGTATTGAATACGGTAGTAAAAGATTTATTTAAGGATATCGACCTCTACGATGACCAAATAGACCTTTTGCAACAGCATTTCCCAAGTCCGATTGGCTCTACAGCTATTTCATTCTACCATTTTTATATCGACGACACACTCTACGTGAACCAGGACCAATGTATACGTCTGCAATTCATGCCGGCCAACCAACAGGATTTCGGATTCCGCGGCGAGCTTTATATACTCAACGACAGCACGTTGCACGTAAAGAAATGCGATATGCAACTGCCTGCGAATACGGGCGTGAACTTTGTCGATGCGATGAAGATTGAACAGGAGTTCAGCAAACTCAGCAACGGAGATTGGGCGCAGACAAAGGACAATATGATTGTGGAACTGGCCATAACCGACCTGTTTTCTCGGGCGATAGTCATCAGGACGACGCACATGAGCAACTATCGGTTTGACGAGATTCCGCCGGATAAGTTCAAGGGAAAGGCGAAAGTGAAATATAATGCCGACTCGAAGATGAAGGATGACACTTTCTGGGCGGATCACCGAGGCGTAGAACTGACCAAGAGCGAAGCCAACATGGACAATTTCATCACGCAGATGTCGAATACCAAGCATTTCAAATGGGTTATGTTAGGCATCAAAGTGCTTGCCGAGAACTTCCTTGAGACGGCTCCGCACGGCAAACCGAATAAGTTTGACATCGGTCCGGTGAACACTTTCATTTCGCAGAACTTCGTAGACGGACTGCGTTTGAGGGCAAGCGGACGCACAACCGCAAAGTTGAATCCTCACTGGTTCGGTGAAGGCTATTACGCATACGGTTTCAAATCGCGCAAGAACTACTACGGCGCGAAAGTTACCTACTCGTTCAACAAGCCTGAATACCTGCCGTTGGAGTTCCCGATACGCACCATTTCGTTCGAAAGCACCTTTGATGTGATGGCCTATTCTGACAGGTTCTTACAGCACAACAAGGACAATATATTCATGGTTTTGCGCCCGAAGAAGACCGAAAAGATGTTCTTCTACAACCGTCAGACGCTGAATTTCAAGTGGGAAACAGAAGCCGGGCTGGCTATGGGCATCAATCTGGAAACCGAAAGCAACGAACCTACGGGCGGAGTACTCGAATATCACAAGCTGTGCGATGGCTCGTTGGTGAACAAAATACGTATGACGGAGCTGAAAATCGGACTCGATTACCGACCGGGACAGTCTTACGTAAACTCAAAACAGAACCGCATAGAAGTGAACCAGAACGCTCCGCGATTCGTTTTGAGCCACACTTTCGGACTGAAACATTTCCTCGGAGGCGAATACAGCTACAACCTCACCGAGGCATCCATATACAAACGCTTCTGGCTCGGCAGTTGGGGAAACATCGACACACGCATAATGGCCGGCGCGCAATGGAGCAAAGTGCCCTACCCTATGCTTATCATGCCGCCGGTGAACACCTCATATTTCGAGCATCAGGGTACGTTCAACATGATGGAAGACATGGAATTCCTCAACGACCGATACGCTATGTTCAATCTTGCATGGGATATGAAGGGTAAAATCTTCAACCGCATACCGCTGCTAAAGAAGTTGAAGTGGCGCGAATACATAGCGTTCAAAGGCATCTGGGGCCATCTGACCGACAAGAACAATCCGCTGCTTGCCAAGAACGCCGATGACCCTGACTTATATAGATTCCCGTCAAACACCCATGTGATGAATCACGAGCCATATATGGAGCTTGTCGTGGGCGTGCATAACATATTCAAGTGTCTGGAAATAGACTATGTGCGCCGACTGACATATACGGCTTATCCGGGCGTTGACGTGAACGGAGTGCGCTTGGGCTTTAATATTGTCTTCTAATATAAACAATATAGATATGAGAAAGATAAAGAATCCGTGGACAGACAAAGAAGGTTACGACTGCTACGGCTGTTGCCATGACAACCCGATAGGCCTTCACATGGACTTCTATGAGGACGGCGACGACATCGTTTGCTTTTGGAATCCGCAGCAACACTTTCAGGGCTGGGTGGATACCCTGCACGGCGGCATCCAGAGTACGCTTATCGACGAAATCGCTTCGTGGGTGGTGTTCCGCAAAATGAGTACGACAGGCGTTACAAGCAACCTTGAAGTGAAGTTCAAGAAGCCGGTAATGACCACAGAAAACCAGATTACTCTAAGGGCGCATCTTGTGGAACTGCGTCGCAATATCGCCACAATAGAGGTCTCTCTATACAACTCCAGAAACGAGTTGGCAACCATCGGAAAAGCCGTTTACTTCACAGTCTCGCAGGAAAAAGCCCGCGAAATGGGATTCACGGAATGCGAATTGGAGGGCGACGAACTGCTATTTTGAGAATGGAGATAACAAAAAATAAAAGCGGAACTGTTTCACAACAATTCCGCTTTTCAATTTTCTAACTAACTTATTATCAACTATTCATTACTCATTTCAATCCTTTTTCTGCTGCAAAGATATAAATAATAATGAAGCTTTGTACACTTTTATGGCTAAAAATTGACGTAAACGTTTGCGTATTTATATTATTTTTACTATTTTTGCCATTATATTGATTGTTTAATAGCAGTTTTTTACCTATAATAGTTATATCAATTTACTTGTTGTCATCCAAAATATGAAACAACGCCGAACATCATTAAAGGACTTGGCCACACGACTGAATGTCAGTATCGCAACCGTATCGAGGGCTTTACGAAACAGCCACGAGGTAGGTGACGAAATGAGGGAGAAAGTGCAGGCACTCGCGCATGAGCTGAATTACAGGCCTAATCCTTTCGCACAAAGTTTGAGAAAAGAATCTCCGAAGATTATCGGCGTTTTGGTTCCAAACCTCGTTACCCATTATTACGCCGCCGTTCTCGATGGCATCGAGGACTATGCGCACCGCGAGGGATACTCGGTATTCAGCAGCAACTCGCACGAGAACTACGAAGACGAGAAGCGAATTGTTGAATCATTCATCAATATGCACGTCGACGGCATCATCGCCTGCCTCTCACAAGACACGATGGACTACTCACATTTTAAGAAAGTGCATGAGATGGGTACTCCCCTTGTATTCTTCGCACGCACTTGTCTGGGCGATGTCTGCTCGCAGGTGGTGGCCGATGGGGATGTCGCGGCACAGAAAGCTACGGAACATCTTATAGCAAACGGAAGCCGGCGTATAGCATTCATCGGCGGACCGAACCATCTTGACATGGTGAAAAGACGCAAGCACGGATATCTGGAAGCGCTGAGAGGAGCCGGATTGCCGATTGACAGGTCGCTCGTGGCGTGCGGGAAAATTGATTTCGACATAGCCTATCAGGCGGCTATCGACTTTCTGAGAAGTCCCGCCCCCCCCGACGCGTTCCTTACCTTCAACGATGTGATTACGTATGCCGTGTTCGATGCTATAAAGTCGATGGGGCTGTGCATACCCGATGACGTTTCAATCATAGGATTTACCGATAGCGATACAGCCTCATTCGTCACTCCGAAGCTGTCGGTAATAGCCGATCAGGCACATACGCAGGGGATGAAAGCGTGTGAGTTGCTGATGAAATCCATAAGCGGCGACAGGAAGATATACAGGGAAGTCGTTCCGATGCAACTCATAATTAGAGAGAGCAGTATCAAGAATAAATGATAGACTGGTACGGCTCGTCGGCAGATACCTGATTGCAGAAAACGGAAGCATATAAGAAATAAAACCTATCAGATAATAAAACAACTTATGAAGAAATTATTTTTACTATTACAAACATTGCTTTTCGCGATGACCGTAACGGCGCGCGACAGGCAGAACTTTGACAATGACTGGTCGTTTATTCTTGGCGATGACGCGAAGATGGCATCGGTCGGTTATGACGACTCCGATTGGCGGAAACTCGACCTGCCACATGATTGGGCGGTAGAAGGCGATTTCTCTGCCGACAACAAGTCGGGAGCAGGCGGTGGAGCCTTGCCGGGAGGCATAGGATGGTATCGCAAGCACTTCAATGTAGGCGCAAAGGATAAGGCAGAACGCTTCTATATAGAGTTCGACGGAGTGTATATGAACTCCACCGTGTATGTGAACGGCCATGAAGTGGGCCACAGACCATACGGATATAGTTCTTTTGAATATGACATCACACCTTATATCAAACGTGGCGGCGATAATGTGATAGCCGTAAAGGTGGACAACAGCGACCAGCCAAACTCGCGCTGGTATAGCGGTTGCGGCATCTACCGACACGTATGGCTTACGAAAACCAGCAACATACACGTGGCCCACTGGGGTACACACGTCGTTTCGACAGCCTCATCCGACAAGAAAGCGGGAGAGATGAAAGTGGCCGTAACCATCAGCAACCCCACGGGTAAGGCGCAGAACGTGAAAGTTCGCAACTCGGTTATCGACCGCGAGGGCAAATACGTGGCCATGACTATGACGCAGGCCGTTGCAAACGACGGCGCGGTAGTGGAACAGTTGCTCAACATTCCCAACCGCAAACTGTGGCAACTCGATGACCCATATATATATAATGTGAAGACCGAGGTGCTCATCGGCAGCAAAGTCGTGGACACTTACTATACCACCACGGGGTTCCGCTACTTCAACTTCGATGCGCAGAAAGGCTTTTTCCTCAACGGAAAGAATATGAAGATAAACGGAGTGTGCGAGCATCACGACTTGGGATGCCTCGGCGCGGCGTTCAACGAGGACGCGATGTACCGAAAACTCACGAAGCTCAAGGACATGGGCGTGAACGCAATACGAAGCTCGCACAACCCACCTGCTCCCGAACTGCTTAATATGTGCGACACGATGGGCCTCATCGTAATGGACGAATCGTTCGATATGTGGCGCAGAAAGAAAACTCAGAACGACTACGCGCGCTTCTTTGACGAGTGGCACGAGCGCGACCTGACCGACCTTGTGGTGCGCGACCGCAACCACCCGAGCATCCTCATGTGGAGCATCGGCAACGAGGTATTAGAACAGTGGTCTTCTGCCGAGGCCGACACTCTGACGCTTGAGCAGGCCAACCTTATCCTTAATGCCGGACACGATGCCTCGACGCTGGCTAAAGATGGAGAGATGAGTGTCAATTCCTTGCTTACCAAGCACCTTGTGGACATCGTGAAACGCAACGACAACACCCGTCCCGTAACGGCAGGATGCAACGAACCCGACCCGAACAACCACCTTTTCAAGAGTGGAGCGATAGATTTGATAGGCTTCAACTACCACCGTCAGTGGATAAAGGACGTGCCGAAGAACTTCCCCGGCAAGCCGTTCCTCATGACGGAGAGCGTTTCTGCACTTCAGACGCGCGGATATTACGAGATGCCGAGCGATGAAGAGCGTATCATGCCCGAGCGTTGGGACAAGCCCTACACCAACCCGACATTCATGTGCAGCAGTTACGACCAGGGACACGCACCGTGGAGCAGCACGCACGAGCAGACTTGGGAAATCGTGAAGCACTCTCCGTTCTGCTCGGGACAGTTCATCTGGACCGGCTGGGACTACATCGGCGAGCCTACTCCTTACGGATTCCCGGCTCACAGCAGCTATTTCGGCATCATAGACCTTGCCGGATTCCCGAAAGACGTATATTATATGTATCAGAGCGAGTGGACCGACAAGGACGTGCTGCACCTTTTCCCGCACTGGAACTGGATTCCCGGACAGGAAATTGATATGTGGTGCTACTACAACAACGCCGATGAGGTGGAGCTGTTCATCAACGGCAAGAGTCAGGGCGTGCGCCGCAAGGCCGATGACCATCAATATCATGTGATGTGGCGAGTAGTGTTTGAGCCGGGCGAAGTAAAGGTTGTGGCTCGTCGCGGTGACGTTACCGTTCGCGAAAAGACCATCAAGACGGCCGGTGCTCCGCATCATATCCGTCTCACTCCCGACAAGACCGAGTTGAAAGTCGGCGGAAAGAGCCTCTCGTTCGTTACCGTTGAGGTGGTCGACAAGGACGGAAATCTCTGTCCGAATGCTGAGAATCAGATATTCTTCGACGTGAAGGGAACAGCCTCTCTCGCCGGTGTTGACAACGGAAGCCAGTTCTCTCTTGAGCGTTTCCAGGCCAACAACCGAAAGGCTTTCTTCGGGAAGTGCCTCGTAATCCTGCGCTCCGGCAAGACCGCCGGCACAGCAACGCTCACCGCAAAGGGCGTGGACTTGCAGGACGCGACCGTCGAACTGACAACAAAATAGGCATAATATCATAACGAGATAAGTCATATACAACTACGAAATAAGTCCTATATGACGACGAAATAAATCAATACAGATTACTACAAGGCCCATGTACAGTTTGTACATGGGCCTTGTACTTTTTGTACAAGAGCCTTGTAGCAACAGTACAAAGGCCTTGTATAATCTGTACAAAGCCTTTGTACTATTTTTATTGCGTCCCTTTCGTCTTCTCGCGGCAGTATATTTGTAACTCAAGGGGATTATCAGTTGCCTTAAAATTATAGCTAACATTTCTCTGGGAAAGGTAATTATTGCTTTTAAGTTCTTTTTTCAAAAATAAAGACTTCATAATGCAATGTTTCCGTAGTTGTTGGATTTTACAGATAAAGAATAATGTATTAATAATTAAAAGGAAAGGAAAGTTATGAAAAGATTAAAGCTGACAGCATTTGTTCTCGCCCTGCTCACACTGACAGGAACACTGCAATCATGTGATGACGATGACGATGATTGGGAGTATATTCTGCCAACTGCACTGGTAACGGTATGCCCCCAGCCTGATGGTACATTCTATATGCAGTTGGATAACACAAGAAGACTGTATGCGTCGAATATAAAGACATCGCCGTTTAAGGACAAGGAAGTGCGCGCGTTGGTGAATTACACAGAAGATCCGTATGACCCCAGTACTAATACAAACAGCCTTCCCACAGTCCATATCAATTGGATTGACAGTATAAGAACTAAGAAACCTGTACCAACTCTTGGCGAAGAGAACGATGAGGAATACGGCAACGACCCGATAGAAATCGTGAGAGACTGGGTAACAGTGGCAGAGGACGGCTATCTCACCCTGCGTATCCGCACGCTTTGGGGGCCTGGCAACACCCCACACTATATCAACCTGGTCAGCGGGGTAAATCCCGATAATCCCTACGAGTTTGAGCTTCGTCACGATGCAAGAGGTGATTTGGGAGGCTATACCGGCGATGCGCTCATAGCATTCAACCTCAACGAGTTGCCGAGGCCATCGGATGAAGATGTTAAGATTAAGCTTAGATGGAGGTCGTTCTCTGGCGAAAAAACAACGGAATTCAGCCTTTACCTGCGTCCGAAAACCATTAGCAATGACATTACGATGCCGGAACGCAGCAAGCAGGTGAAGTAGAAACTGTCTAATAATATATAGGAATAGATAAAAAATGATTATCTTTGCTCACTCTTTCTTAAAGAAAAGATATTTATGTTAGATTAAATTATTATGTATATGAAGAAGATTGTAATCGCAATTTGCGCAGTGGCAATGTTTGCTTCATGCGCTACAACAAAGAAAGCAACAACACTCTCTGCGCTTGACGGAGAATGGAATGTAACAGAAATCAAAGGCAAGGCTGTCGAGGCTAAGCCGGGAGAGAATAAGCCTTTCATCGGTTTTAAGATTTCTGAGAAACGCGTTTACGGCAGTACTACCTGCAACCGCCTCACCGGAACTCTGAATGCGGATGCCGCAAAGGGCACTATCGACTTCTCTGCTCTCGGTATGACACGGATGATGTGTCCCGATATGACCATAGAAGACATGATGACGGCAACATTCGGAGATGTGAAGTCGTATAAGATAAAGGACGGAAAGACGCTCAACCTCTGCGATGCGGCAGGCAAGACCGTTATGGTTCTGAATCGTAAATAATACGAGGCAGACGCATATAAACAACGAATCCCCGCTTGTAATCAACTACAAACGGGGACTCTTACTAAAAACATGAATTTTCTTTGTTACACTAACGATTTACCAAAATAATAACTACCTAAATAATTCTAACTACTGAAACTTATTACCAATTCTATTGTTGTCCTTTTTACAATCTTACCTTATCAAGAAGCCCTATCAAGATTGAACTTGAGTTTCTTTCTTTTGACATTGCAAAGATACGGCTATTTGTATATACTTGATTCAAAAAACATTCATTTTCTTATACTTTTCATGAGCAAACGTTTGCACAACATACGGGTAAACTCTTGATTAACAGACATAAAGAAAAGACCAAAAGCTATGACGCAATACTTGTCTGTCCGTTTTTATTTGGGACTTTGCATCGTAGCTTTTGGCCTTTATAATGAAAGAAGCTATGCGGCCGGCTTCTACCGGAAACGTTCCGCCTTAGGCATCCAACTGTGTGTCGCGCTCGGATTTTATCTCACCGGAACGTGTTACAGTAACTGTGATCGGTATAAATTCGTCGCTCATGGCGTCGGGAGAGCCTACGCTTGCTCCGAAACGCAGGTTATTATTCTCTATACAGTCGAAAGCCAAGCCCAATAATGCACCGTTTTTGCCATACTTGTCGTCTACGAGATTGGCAAAATCGGCCTTTACGAATGTGTGGTCTAAGAATATGCTGCCATCCGCACGGGTAATCTTAAGGGTTATACGGTTGTCGTAATACTTGTTCTGCTGCTCATCCTGCACTATTGGCAAGTCGGTATCGGCAACACGATGAATGTCGACAGTATAGGATTCTCCGCCCCACTCCATTACCTTTTTCCATGAAGACTCCGACATCTTCCGCGTTGTCGGCGCAGCTTTCTTTACCACTTTCTTAATTATAATGTCTTGCGACACTTCCTTTTTCTTGCATGATGCGAAGAGAATCGCAAGACATCCAAGCACCAATATCGGTATATAACGCATTCTCATAATTGTTGTGTAATTAATATTTACAAAGGTACGCTAAATATCCGGATTAAACTAATAATTTAGAAATATTTTGTTTACCTTTGCATCGTTTCTACTCAATCATACAAAAAGAATGAGAAAAGAACTATTATATATCTTATTGTTGCTAATAGCGTTTGTTTCTTGTTCAAAAGACAATAAAAAAACAGAAACGGCAACACAGACAGACACCATCCCTATGATGGTAACGCAGTTGCAGAAGTGTTCGAGATTATACACTTCGGAGTATCGCATTCATAAAATCATAACACACAGCGACAAGATGAGGCTGAAAGGGTCGTTGCTGAAACAGGACTTCGACATAAATCTGCCGATGGGCGACCGCCGTATAGCCATACCCATGACAGCCACGCTGAAGGCTTACGTGGATATGGGCGACATAAGCGAAAAGAACATTAAACGCTCGGGCAAAAAGATAACAATAACGCTTCCCGACCCGCAATTTGCCCTGACATCAACGAAAGTTGCCAACGAGGAGACGAGGCAATATGTGGCTCTCACGCGCAGCAACTTCTCCGATGAGGAACTGGCCGACTACACAAGGCAAGGCAGACAGTCGATAATCGGTTCTATTCCGAAGATGGGTATAATAGAGAACGCGCGTGCGAGCGCGGCGCGTACCATAATACCGATTATCAAAGCCACAGGATATAGCGAGGACAATATCACCGTTACGTTCCGCAAGAGTTTTACCAGCAAAGATTTGGAGGCGCTGTTCAATAATAAAATAGAGCAATATGGGAAAGATAACTAACCACATTCTCGGATACTTGCGCACACAGACTACCATGACGGTGGCCATGACGTGCAGCGTTGTCATATTGGCGGCATTGTTTATTGGCGCGATATGGTATCTCAACAAGGGCAACAGCATCAGTATAGAGGCAGACCGACGCATCGACATCACACCGGCACAGATTCAATCGATAAAAGATATAGGCCAGTGGGAGTTTCTTTCGATAGCCGACGAGGAACTTGTGGACACCATCGACCGCGGTTTCTTTCGCGACAAGGAACTGGTACGCATTTATTACGGCACACTCCGCCTCGGCATCGACATGGGCAAGATTAACGAGAAGTGGATAACCGTTACCGACAGTGTCGTGAATGTAACCCTTCCTCCAATAGAACTCCTCGACCGCAACTTCATTGACGAGGCGCAGACACGCTCTTTCTTCGAGTCAGGAACATGGAAACCGGACGCACGCGAGGCTCTTTACCGCAAGGCTTACAGCAAGATGCTCGCCCGTTGCTTCACTCCCGAGAACATAGATATTGCCGAAAAGAATGCTAAAGTGCAGTTTGCGCAGTTCATGAAAGCTTTAGGATTCAACAACACCATAATAAATATAGAAAAGAAATAACGATTGCATAATGGATACTCTTAACAATATCATAACCGGAATAAGTTCGTTCCTTTGGGGATGGCCCATGATTATAATGCTGTTAGGCACCCATATTTTCCTGACCATACGCTTGCGGTTCCCACAAAGGTGGATATTCAAGGCTGTGAAGCTCTCCGTGAAAAAGGACAAGGATTCAGTCGGCGATGTATCGCAGTTCGGTGCGCTTGCCACAGCCCTTGCGGCAACAATCGGAACGGGTAACATCATCGGCGTGGCTACGGCGGTTGCTCTTGGCGGACCGGGTGCTGTGCTATGGTGTTGGCTTACAGGCGTGTTCGGCATTGCAACGAAATACGGAGAAGGATTGCTTGCGATAAAATACAGAAAGAAAACTCCCGGCGGCAAGATACTTGGCGGCCCGATGTACGCTCTTGAGCGCGGACTCGGATTGAAGTGGCTGGCCGTGCTCTTCGCCATATTCACGGCGATAGCTTCTTTCGGCATAGGCAATACCGTGCAGGCTAACGCAATCGCCACGATAGCCCACGAATCATATAGCATTTCTCCATATATTTCAGGAATTGTTATATGCCTGCTCACCGCAGCAGTAATACTCGGAGGCGTGAAAAGTATCGCACGCGTCTGCGGAATGCTTGTGCCGTTCATGGCTTTGTTCTATGTTGTGGGCTGTATATATATATTATGTATGAACCACTCCGCGCTTCTTCCGGCACTCAGCCTTATCTTTGAAAGTGCGTTTTCGCCACAAGCGGCGGGCGGCGGCTTTGTGGGTACAACCGTGATAATGGCGACCCGATACGGAATAGCACGCGGATTGTTCTCGAACGAGTCGGGACTGGGCAGCGCTCCGATTGTGGCAGCTGCGGCTCAGACACGCAACCCCGTGCGTCAGGCACTTGTCTCGAGCAGCGGAACATTTTGGGACACGGTCGTAATATGCGCACTCACCGGACTTGTTATAGTCAGCAGCATCATCGCTTATCCCGATATCGACTACAAAGATGGCGCGCAACTGACTCATGCGGCATTCTCAAAGATACCGTACATAGGCAGTCCGCTACTTTCTTTCGGTCTGCTCACGTTTGCGTTCAGCACGATTTTGGGCTGGAGCTACTATGGCGAACGCGCCGTGGAATATCTGAAAGGCAAGAAATGGACATACGCCTATCGTCTGATTTACATTATCGCCGTGTTCTTCGGCAGCATAGGCAATCTTTCTATCGTGTGGAATCTTGCCGACTGCATGAATGCCCTTATGGCTATTCCAAACCTCTTGTCATTGTTATTGCTTAACGGAATCATTGTTCACGAGACCCGCAAGTACCTCTGGCGCGGACATCTCGACCGTGAAATGCCCGAAGAAGATTTGGAAACAGCCTGATTCATAGCGATTTCGCAATAGTTAAACTATATTAAGAATTAAAGAAAGCCACATCATACTTTATTATCATTTCAGTGTTTTTTAGTAATTTTGCAGCCGATTTAGTCCGTTCAGGCTCAAATAAGGGCTGACACGAGGTCAGACGCCTGGCGGAGAAACCGTTTTACAATATATAAAATGTACGCAATTGTAGAAATTAACGGTCAACAGTTTAAGGTAGAACAGGGAAAGAAACTGTTCGTTAATCACATCAATGATGCTGAAGCCGGAAACACTGTTGAGTTTGACAAGGTGCTTCTCGTAGACAATGACGGCACCGTAACAGTAGGAGCACCTAACGTAGAGGGTGCGAAAGTAGTTGCTGAGGTGGTAAATCCATTGGTAAAGGGCGACAAAGTAATCGTGTTCAAGATGAAACGCCGCAAGGACTACCGCAAGAAGAACGGCCACCGTTCACAGTTTACTCAGCTTGAAATTAAATCAATAATCGCTTAAACTAAGGAGGACGAGAAATGGCACATAAGAAAGGTGTTGGTAGTTCTAAGAACGGACGCGAGTCAGCTTCACAGAGATTAGGTGTTAAGATTTGGGGTGGACAGAAAGTAATCGCAGGCAACATCATCGTTCGCCAGCGCGGTACAAAGCACAACCCAGGCAAGAACGTCGGTATTGGTAAGGACGACACTCTTTACGCACTCGTTGACGGAACAGTAGAGTTCCACAAGGGACGTCGCGACAAGAGCGTGGTTAACGTAATACCAGAAGCTTAACCCACGAGAAACAACTTATTCCAAACAAACAACATAGTCCCGGTTATCGCAAGATGGCCGGGATTTATGCTTTCTATACGACCCATTTTCATCTTTTATTGCCGTTATTATCACATTTCTGTGTTATTTCTTCCCAAAAAGATAAAGATATTTCAAATTATTGAGGCTTAATATATTGCATATTCCACTTATCCTTACTATATTTGCAGAAAACTATACATATATCATATAAAAAACGTAATTAATTTTAGACAATGAAAGATTTCTTTAAGTATGTAGGTGCTACGATGCTGGGAATGCTGCTATTCTCGGTGGTAATGATGTTCTTCGGAATAATATCACTCGTAGGAATGATTGCGTCAAGCGAGCAGACCAAGAGCCTGAAAGACAACTCTGTATTGGTGATAAACCTGTCGGGAAGCATGGCCGAAAGGGCAGAAACGTCATTCATGGACCAACTGACGGGCAACTCAGACAAGAATATCGGTCTCGACCAGACAATATCTGCGATAAAGAAAGCTAAAGACAATGACAAGATAAAGGGTATATATATTGAGGCCGGAGCGTTTACCCCCGACTCATACGCATCGATGCAAGCGGTGAGAAAAGCACTGGCTGATTTCAAGAAAAGCAAGAAATGGATTATCGCATACGCCGACACTTACACTCAGGGCGCATATTATGTATCATCGGTAGCCGACAAAGTATATCTGAACCCGCAAGGAATGATTGACTGGCACGGTATCGGTGCGCAGCCGATGTATCTGAAAGACGTAATGGAGAAGTTCGGCGTGAAGATGCAGATCGCTAAGGTAGGCGCATATAAAAGTGCTACCGAGACGTTTACAGAGGACAAGATGAGCGATGCCAACCGCGAGCAGGTAACGGCATACGTGAACGGTTTGTGGAACATCGTAACCAAAGACGTGGCTGAAAGCAGAAAGGTTTCAGTGAAAGCACTTAACGATTGCGCCGACAACATGATTATGTTCTCCGACCAAAAGGACTACTTAAAGTTCAAACTCATCGACGGCCTGCTCTATACCGATCAGGTAAAGAAGGAGGTTAAAAAGAAATTAGGCCTGGAAGCTGACGAAAGCATAAACGTACTCACCCTTGCCGACATGAAGAACGTGAAGGGCGCGAAAAAGGAAGGCGAAGAGATTGCAGTGTACTACGCATACGGCGACATCGTGGATGGCGTAGTTTCCAATCCCCTGAATCAAGGCCACACCATCGATGCACAGAAGGTTTGCCGCGACTTAGAGAAACTGACGGAAGACAAAGACGTTAAAGCCGTAGTACTCCGCATTAACTCCGGTGGCGGCAGCGCATACGCATCAGAGCAGATTTGGCACTATGTGATGGAGCTGAAGAAGAAGAAACCGGTAGTTGTATCAATGGGCGGAATGGCTGCTTCGGGCGGTTATTACATCAGTGCTCCGGCCAATTGGATTGTGGCTGAGCCGTCAACGCTCACCGGCAGTATCGGAATCTTCGGAATGTTCCCCGACATGAGCGGCCTGCTCACACAGAAACTCGGAGTGAAATTCGATGAGGTGAAAACGAACAAGAACAGTACTTTCGGCACTCAGGCCCGTCCGATGACCGCAGAGGAGATGAGTATTTTGGAGGCGTATGTAGGCCGTGGATACACATTGTTCAGACAGCGCGTGGCAGACGGCCGCAAGATGACAACCGAACAAGTTGAGAAAATCGCGCAAGGCCACGTATGGTTGGGCGCAGACGCTATAAAGATTAAGCTCGTGGATGAGCTTGGAGGCCTCGATCAGGCAGTGGCAAAAGCTGCAAAACTGGCTAAAGTCAAGGAATGGCATACATCAGCATACCCAGCACCGGCCGACTGGACAGAGTCTCTACTCAACGATGCTACGGGCACAAGCTATCTCGACGACAAGATGCGCGTTGCCATGGGCGAATACTACGAGCCGTTCTCTCTGCTGAAAAACATCGGCAGCATGGACGCGATACAGGCAAGAATGCCTTTCTACATGAACATAAGATAGACAAGAAAACGGCATAATGGAAGGCGACTTCATAAAGATAAACAAATGGCTACTGCCACTAAGCAAGCTGTATGGACTGGGAGTGGGAATAAGAAACCACCTCTTCAACATCGGCCTGCTTAAAAGTCGCAGTTTCAAGATTCCGATAATATCGGTAGGAAACATCACCGTGGGGGGCTCGGGAAAGACTCCCCACGTGGAATATCTCATAAACCTACTGCAAGACAAGGTAAGCAAGGTTGCCGTGCTGAGCCGCGGATATAAAAGAAAAAGCAAAGGATTCGTGCTGGCTTCCGACGACACGACGATGTCGCAGATTGGTGACGAGCCTTATCAGATGAAGCAGAAGTTTCCTAACATATATGTTGCCGTGGACAAAGACAGATGCCACGGCATCGACCAACTGACTCAGGATGAGGTTGCAAAGGACACGGAGGTGATTCTGCTCGATGACGCTTTCCAGCACAGATACGTCTCTCCAGGCATCAACATATTGCTTGTGGACTACCACCGGCTGATAATCTACGACCGACTGCTGCCTGCCGGACGGCTGCGTGAGCCTCAGAAGGAAAAGGTAAGGGCCGACATCGTGATAATAACCAAGTGTCCACCGGATTTGAAAGCCATCAACTACCGTGTCCTAAAGAATGCGATGAACCTCTATCCTTATCAGGATTTGTTCTTCACCACACTGGAATACTGCAACCTGAAAGCAATATTCGACAGCCGGGAGAAAGAACTTGAGAGCATAAAAGAGTTGCACGTCATGCTGCTCACCGGCATCGCATCGCCCCGACAGATGATAATCGACCTCGAAGACAAGTGCGCAGACATCATGCCCCTTACGTTCCCCGACCATCATAATTTCAAACGCAAGGACATAGAGCGCATCAACGAGACGTTCGCCGCCATCCCGGAGCCGAAGATTATCATCACTACCGAGAAGGATGCGACAAGGCTCACCAATATCGAAGACCTGAGTACGGAAGTGAAAGAGAATATCTTCACCCTGCCGATAAAAGTAAAGTTCATGCTCGACATGGAAGAAAAGTTTAACGAAAAAATTATAAGCTATGTACGGAAAAATTCAAGAAACAGCATCCTGGCTAAAGGAAAGGATGACCACAAGCCCAAAAACCGCAATAATTCTGGGAACGGGATTAGGACAATTAGCTTCAGAAATAACTGATACCTACGAGTTCTCATACTCCGACATACCCAATTTTCCGGTGTCAACAGTCGAAGGACATTCCGGCAAACTGATATTCGGAAAACTCGGCGGAAAGGATATTCTCGCTATGCAGGGCCGCTTTCACTACTACGAAGGCTACAGCATGAAAGAGGTTACATTCCCAATCAGAGTAATGTATGAGCTGGGAATCGAGACTCTCTTCGTAAGCAACGCTTCAGGAGGAATGAATCCAGAATTCAAAATCGGCGACCTCATGATTATCACCGACCACATCAACTTCTTCCCGGAGCATCCGCTGCGTGGCAAGAACTTCCCCACCGGCCCGCGCTTCCCCGATATGCACGAGACATACGACAAGAAACTCGTGGCACTGGCCGACAGCATAGCCGAGGAAAAAGGCATACGCGTGATGCACGGTGTCTATCTCGGAGTGCAAGGCCCTACGTTTGAAACTCCGGCAGAATACAAGATGTATCACAGAATGGGTGGCGACGCAGTCGGCATGAGCACCGTTCCGGAAGTCATCGTGGCCCACCACTGTGGCATCAAGACTTTCGGCATCAGCATAATCACCGACCTCGGACTGGAAGACACACCCGTTGAGGTATCGCACGAAGAGGTGCAGGTGGCTGCAAACAAGGCACAACCGCTGATGACGGAAATCATGCGGGAGATGATAAGAAGGTCATAATCCGGAACTCAAAACAGAAAACAGCAAACAGAAAACTTATAATAATGGAAATATCTAAACTGGGTGAGTTCGGACTTATCCATCGACTGACAGACGATATAAAGATAAAGAACAAATCAACACAATACGGCGTAGGCGATGACTGCGCCGTATTGACATATCCAGACAGCGAAGTGCTCGTTACAACGGATATGCTCATGGAGGGCGTCCACTTCGATTTGACTTACATTGATATGCAGCACCTCGGCTACAAGGCCGCAATGGTGAACATCAGCGACATATTCGCCATGAACGGCACGCCGCGGCAACTTGTCGTGAGCCTGGCTTTGAGCAAGAAATTCAATGTGGAAAACTTAGAAGATTTCTACAAAGGACTGCAACTTGCGTGCGACAAGTGGAACGTAGACATCGTAGGTGGCGACACGACCTCTTCATACACAGGTCTTGCAATCAGCATTACGTGCATCGGCGAGGCCCGCAAGGAGGACATAATATACAGGAAGGGAGCCAAAGACACCGACCTGATATGTGTCAGTGGCGACCTCGGCGCAGCCTATATGGGTCTGCAACTTTTAGAAAGGGAGAAATCGGTGTATTATCAACAAGTGGAGGAGGCACGCAAGAAGAACGACAAACGGGCTTTAGAGGAGTTGCGCAACTTTCAGCCCGACTTTGCCGGCAGAGAGTATTTGCTTGAACGCCAACTGAAACCGGAGGCTCGCGGAGACATCATCCGTAAGCTGAAGGAGATGAACATCAAGCCAACGGCTATGATGGATATATCCGACGGACTGAGCAGCGAGCTAATGCACATCTGCAAACAGAGCGACTGCGGTTGCAGAATCTACGAGAAGAATATTCCGATAGACTATCAGACGGCCGTAACCTGCGAGGAATTCAACATGAACCTCACAACTGCGGCACTGAATGGTGGCGAGGATTATGAACTGCTGTTCACCGTTCCAATCGGCGACCACTCCAAGATTGAGGCGATGGACGATGTGAAAATGATAGGACACATCACCCGTAAAGAACTCGGCTGTGCCCTAATCTCCCGCGACGGCAACGAGTTTGAGTTACAGGCACAGGGTTGGAATCCGCTTGCTAAATAAAGAAAAAGCCTCACCCCCGCCCCCTCCCCAAAAGGGAGGGGAGTAATTACACTATTTGTAAGGAATAATCTTGAAAATTTCAACTTTGTTCCGTAAGAAATTAAAAATAAAAGTGATTACTCCCCTCCCTTTTGGGGAGGGGCTGGGGGTGAGGCTTTTTTAGTAAAGAAGTTTTACAATCAAAAATCGACTCTCTCGTGCTAACGAAGGTTAAATATAGACTCCGTTACTCATTTTTGACCATTTTTCGACCTCAAAAATCCCAACTTCAAACTCAAAATTCGCAATTCAAAATTCAAAAACGGCCTCCGTTAGAAAAAATCAGAGCAGTTTTTCGTCAAAATTTGGCGTTGCTGAAAACAGGGAAAAATGCCGTTTTTGCCCGATTTAACGTTCGTTAGCTTTCAAAAGTGGCACTTTTAGAGTCCGTTTCAGCCCGTTTTGGAGTGCAACGGAGGCTCCATTGAAGCCCAAAAGTGGCTCCGTTGGAGTGCAAAAGTGCCTCCGTTACAATTTCAGGGGAATAAAAACACGCCCAAAAACGGACATTTTTAGACAATAAAGACATAAACATCTGATTATCAATATTTTAACTCAAAATAGCCTAAAAAGCCGTATTTTCGCATTTTTGCGAGCAAGTGAAAGTTTGAAGAAAATACGGCGAGTTTTCAAGGATAATTTACAGAAAAATCTTGACAAAATAAAATAGAGAGAATTAGCTTTATGCAGATATTCACTCTCCGCTTTATATCATCGCAGCCGAAAACCCCAAACAAACGTTAAAATTCCAACTTTTTTACTTTATTAGTTGCAGGAACAAAATAAAAGTACTACCTTTGCACCCGCAAATGAAACGATAAAGGGTGCGACAACTAAGGTGCCATAGCTCAGTTGGTAGAGCAAAGGACTGAAAATCCTTGTGTCCCCGGTTCGATTCCTGGTGGCACCACTCCTCCTTTCATTTGGGCGGTTCTCGCGAGAGGCCGCCTTTTTTTGTTTTACCTTTGGCAAAAGAAATGAAGAACGAAGAAAGAAAAGTGAAGAATCCTATACTTATTGTCTTCCATTTTCTTAGGACACACAACAACATATGCCATCAGCCTGAAAGCCAATAGCAAATAATCAACAAGAAAAAGCCAGTATTAATCTATGCGGCAAAAATGTCGGGAAAATTAAAAGAAAGTTTTTTTACCACCAAACTTACGGTAGAGTTTCCACCCCAAGAGAAGTCCGTCAACAACACCGGCCCCAGTTTTCATCATCCGAGCCATACGATTGTCCTTCTTCACACGCGGCACCGGCTTATGAAACAAGGAATCCCACAACCCCTTTATCTTTGCGTTGTCTTTTGCGATTTCCGTTTCTAAATGCGCCTTACGCAAACGAATATCTCCAAGAGTTCTGTATTGTCTGGGAGCGATGTTGCCCTCATCAGTTGTATTATTGAAAACCATAAGCTATTCCGACATTAATAAACCTGCGAGAAAACGAACGAGAGGCTTCTCTATAAGCTGTTTTCTGAAAAGGATGAAAACAATAAGCAGCAAGAAATATGCTCCGCCAACAGCACAAAAAGCCAATGGCATTCCGATGGATGAAGCCAAAGCAAAGGCAGCGGCAAACGACAAGTATATCAGAGCGATGGCAAGCAACAAGAAGAACACCACAGTAATTGTCATAACGGTGAGCAACCGCACGGTTTTCTCTATCACATCGAGCTTCAGATGCTCCGAACGCACACCGATGTAGTGCTTCATCACCTCCACGAGTTGCGCTATTGTCTCTATATTATTGTCGTTTGAGAACATAAGACTTCTGACTTTTTAATTCTAAAAAAAATGGTGATAGTTACCGGCTGCCATTATGACAAACGGATACTATCACCACAAAACACGTATTACTTTGTAAGGTGTCATATTACTCTGCTGCAGAATCTTTTATATCATCTACGAAATCATCCATTTCCTTGTGAGAAAGTTTGATATCGTGTTTCTTGCAGAAATCATCCACTGCGTCAGCTATCTTGCTTCGTGTGTCCGCGCCCTTTTCAGGAGCCATCAACAAGCCTAAAGCCGCACCTGCGACAGCGCCGCCAAGAAATGCTCCAATGTAACCTAATGCCTTCATAATCTTACAAATTAAAATTAAACAATAATGTTATTTAGTATTCGCAAATATACGGAAAGTTTTCAAAAGGGCAACTCTTTGATAATCTATTTTTTGTTAAAAAAAGAGTATTTGACTCATTTAACAAACTTTATGCAGACAATACTCTTTATTTCGGCGCATATTTCGTAACTTCGCACATTGAGAGTGGTGCATAGCAAAGCACTGGGCGGATGGTTTATGCGATCATGCTATAACAGGAATATCCAACAGCACCACACATCACTGACGATTGGACAGAAATACTGGAAGTTAAAATCAAAACATAAAATAATATATTATAGTATGAAGAAAACAATGCTTTTGGCAGCAGCCCTTTGTGTGGCTATGGCCTTTACAAGTTGTAAGTCGAACGAGAGTGCATACAAGAAGTTTTACGAGAAAGCTAAGGCTAATGAGACAGCTAACACAACGGCTGAGCCTGAGCAGACATACGTTCCGGAAGTAACTCCAGTGACAGAGACTCCGGTAACAGAGACTAAGGTTGTGGACAACAGCGACAACGTACCGGTACGCAAAGAGAATCTTTCTATCGTAGACGGAGCGGGACTGAAGAACTTCAGCGTGGTTGTCGGTTCATTCTCTGTAAGAGCCAATGCGGAAGGCCTCGTGCAGCGTTTGAAGTCTGCCGGCTATCCTGCACAGTTGGCATACAACTCAGACAGAAATATGTATAGGGTCGTTGCCACTACATTCGACAGCAAGGGAGAAGCTGTGAGCAGCCGCAACCAACTCCGCGGAACATACGCCGATGCATGGTTGCTGGCTAACTAAAATATGCGTATTCTTTCGATAGACTACGGACGCAAACGTACAGGATTGGCAGTCACCGACCCTCTGCAAATCATTGCCGGAGGATTGGCGACTGTTTCTACGTCTGAACTGTTCGATTATCTTAAGGCTTACATAGCCCGCGAGCCTGTAGAACGCATAATCATCGGAGAACCAAGACAACCGAACGGTGCACCGAGCGAGAATCTCCAACGCGTAAGGGAGTTCTACAACCGGTGGCGTAAGGCCGTACCGCAAGTTCCGATAGAGTTTTATGACGAGCGGTTCACCTCGGTAATAGCTCACAGGGTAATGATTGACGGTGGATTGAAAAAGAAAGACCGGCGAGACAAGGCGCTGGTGGACGAAATCAGTGCCACTATAATATTGCAGGACTATCTCGAATCAAAGAGAATAAGCACGGAAAGATAATCGCCATACCGAATTAAAATATAATCTTTATTGGACAATATTATGATATTACCTATATATACATACGGACAACCGGTGCTGAGAAAGATAGCACAGGACATTCCGCTCGACTACGAAGGGCTACCAGAACTGATACAGAATATGTTTGAGACGATGGCAGAGTCTGACGGTATCGGACTCGCCGCCCCGCAGATTGGCAAGGATATTCGTGTTGTTGTGATTGACCTTGATGTACTGGCTGAGGATTTCCCTGAATACAAAGGTTTCCACAAGGCGTTCATAAATGCTCATATCATCGAAAAGGATGAGGAGAACACAGAAGCGATGGAGGAAGGATGCCTCAGCTTGCCGGGCATACACGAAAAGGTGATACGCCCAACGCGCATACACGTGAAGTATCTCGACGAGGAATTAAAGGAACACGACGAGTGGGTGGAAGGCTATCTCGCAAGGGTGATGCAGCATGAGTTCGACCATCTGGAGGGCAAAATGTTCGTCGACCATATCTCCCCACTGCGCAAACAGCTCATCAAAGGTAAGCTGAAGTCGATACAGCAGGGCCGCATACGCTGTGCATACAGAGTGAAAACGGCAAGATAAAAATAACGACTTCAAAGGATACAGGAGGCCAAGATATTATGTTCCGCAGACTGTTAACCGCCATTTTGCTGGTTGTCGCATTGCCTGTCTGCGCACAATATAATATTAAAAAGGTGATGGAAGAAGGCAGGCGCACCCTTGACATGGGATATTATCTCGTGTCAATGGACTTGTTTAATAAAGTCGTTGCGCTAAAACCGGGCAACTATGAGGCTTGGTTTCTGCTGGGAAAGTCAAAGTTTCACCTCGAAGATTACGAGGGTGCGGAGTCTGACTGTGGGCGCGCCATCGCTCTGAATCCTTATATCACCGACATCTATGAATTGCGCGCGCTGTGTCGGATAATGGAAGAGAAGTATGACAGTGCCGCCGTCGACTACACATCAGCAATAGAATTAGAGCCGAACAACCGGGAATATTGGTTTAACAGGGCCTACTGCTTCTATCAGACGGGGCATAACGACATCGCACGGCAGCAACTCGACTACATCACCAACAAATGGAAAGATTTCCATGAGGCTCAGGTGTTACTGCGGGAAGTGAAGAGTGGCAGGAAGCCGACGCGTAAACAAGACCGCTGGATAGAAAGCCGAAGGAAGCGATTCACTGTGGGAAAGGACAAATGGACACTCAAGCAACCGGCCGGCAACAAGCCGACCGAATTGAAATTGAAGTAGTTCCGCACCTCCAAGTCCGGCAAAAAATGTATTAAGATAAAGCAAAAGCGGCATCATAAATAAAGAAAATAGAATACTTTCACATCAAAAGTGATTTTTAGATGGTCTGCGGCACCGTATGTCGGAGATTTTATCTAATTTTGCGACTGATTAAAATTTAAACATATATTGTAGATATGATAAACATTAAATTCCCCGACGGTTCTGTTCGGTCGTATGAACAGGGCGTAACGGGACTTCAAATCGCCGAAAGCATATCACCGGCTTTGGCACGCGAGGTAATAGCCTGCGGAGTGAATGGTGAGACTGTGGAATTGAACCGTCCGATAAATGAAGACGCAAACATCGCCCTCTACAAATGGGACGATGATGAAGGCAAGCACGCATTCTGGCATACATCGGCTCACTTGTTGGCCGAGGCGCTGCAAGAGCTTTATCCCGGCATCCAGTTCGGATTCGGTCCGGCTATCGAAAACGGCTTTTTCTACGACGTTCTGCTGAAAGACGGCGAGTCAATCAAGGAGTCTGACTTCCCGAAAATTGAGGCAAAGATGAAGGAACTGGCCGGAAAGAAAGAGCCGGTAGTGCGCAAAGAAATAGCAAAGGCCGACGCTTTGAAGGAATTTGGAGCAGCCGGACAGACATATAAGTGCGAGCACATCGAGAAAGACCTTGAAGACGGAACTATCACCACATATACACAAGGTGCTTTTACTGACCTTTGCCGTGGTCCGCACTTGCTCAATACAGGTATCATCAAGGCCATAAAGCTCACTAATGTGGCAGGAGCGTTCTGGCGTGGAGACGCCAACCGCGAGCAGATGCAGCGTCTTTACGGAATCAGTTTCCCTAAGAAGAAGATGCTTGACGAGTATCTTGTAATGCTTGAAGAGGCCAAGAAGCGAGACCATCGTAAGATTGGTAAGGAGATGGAACTGTTTATGTTCTCTGAGCGCGTGGGCAAAGGATTGCCTATCTGGTTGCCGAAAGGAACGGAACTGCGTCTTCGTCTGCAAGATATGCTGCGCAAAATACAGAAGCGTTACGGCTATCAGGAGGTCATCACTCCGCATATCGGAAGCAAGAACCTTTACGTAACAAGCGGCCACTACGCTCACTACGGCAAGGATTCCTTCCAACCGATACACACTCCAGAAGAGGATGAGGAGTATATGCTTAAGCCGATGAACTGTCCTCATCACTGCGAGGTGTTCGCATGGAAGCCTCGTTCATACAAGGATCTGCCATTGCGCATTGCAGAGTTCGGTACCGTTTATCGCTACGAACAAAGCGGCGAGCTTCACGGACTGACCCGCGTGCGTTCATTCACACAGGACGACGCACACATTTTCTGCCGTCCAGATCAGGTGAAGAACGAGTTCCTGCGCGTAATCGACATCATACAGACCGTATTCTCAACGTTCAACTTCACCGACGACAATGTTGAGGTGCAGATTTCGCTGCGCGATCCTAACGACACAGAGAAGTATATCGGCTCTGACGAGGTTTGGGCAAGTGCCGAGCAGGCTATCATTGAGGCTTGTCAGGAACGCAATCTGAAGGCGAAAGTGGAATACGGAGAGGCTGCATTCTATGGTCCGAAGCTCGACTTCATGGTGAAAGACGCCATCGGAAGACGTTGGCAGTTGGGTACTATACAGGTGGATTACAACCTGCCGCAGCGTTTCAAGCTCGAATACACAGCCGATGACAACACCAAGCAGACTCCGGTGATGATTCACCGTGCGCCATTCGGTTCTATGGAACGTTTCTGCGCAGTACTCATCGAACATACCGCAGGCCACTTCCCACTATGGCTCACACCTGACCAAGTGGCTATTCTGCCTATTTCCGAGAAGTATAATGACTACGCAAAGAGTGTTGCCAAGTACTTCGACGCACAAGGAGTGCGCGCCAATGTGGACGACCGCAACGAGAAGATTGGCCGTAAGATTCGCGACAACGAGCTGAAACGCGTGCCTTATATGGTTATCGTGGGCGAGAAAGAAGCCGCTGAGGGACTTGTTTCTATGCGCAAACAAGGCGGTGGCGAGCAGGCAACCATGAGCATGGAAGACTTCGCCAAGCATGTAAACGATGAGGTTAACGAGCAACTGAAAGCTACTGAAATCCATCCAGAAGATTAATTTTGCATCATAAGAATAAATATCTTATAAAGAGAAAGGGGCAACATCGCACGGTGTTGCCCCTTTTATTATATGCTTTTCATAAAACACTCAACTTTTATTATTACCCTTTTTAATCTTTACACATCTATTACGAGACCGTCATATCCGAAATGGAAGCCTTCGGGGAGGCGCTTCTCAGCCTCATCATGCAGTCCGATGTTATGCGTGAGATGCGTAAAGAAAGTGCGCTTTGCCCCAATTCTCCTCGCGAAAGCTATGGCATCGGCGACAAGTTGGTGCGAATGATGCTCTTTTTCCCATCTCAGGGCATTAACGACAAGCGTATCCACCCCATCGAGATAAGCCAGCTCTCCCTCGTCAATAGTCTTCATATCCGTTATATACGCAAGCCTGCCGAAACGATAACCAAGTATCGGCAATTTATCGTGCATCACAACAATCGGCATAACCTCTACATCACCAATACGCAAAGGCTCATGCGGCCTGACTGTATGCAGGTTCAGCTTCGGCACACCGGGATAAAGCGTCTGCGTGAAGCAATAAGGCATGGTCGTGTGCAAGCCCCTTACAGTGTTGCCATCGGCATAGATATTAATGTCTCCGAAGACACACAACGGGCGCAAATCATCTATTCCGGCTACATGGTCGTAATGAATATGCGTGAGCAACACCGCATCGAACGGCTTGAAGGGCAACGGCATAAGCTGATTGCGTATGTCAGGACCGCAATCAATCAGTATTCTTGCGCAGTCGGTCTCCAGCAACGCCACACTGCGCATACGCTTATCGCGCGGATTCGTGCTACGGCATACCTCACAATGACATCCCAAACTCGGCACGCCACCCGATGTTCCTGTACCTAATAAAGTTAAACGCATACTACATTTCATGTTTATCCCAAAACAACTAAAGCCAATACATCAAACGGCTAAAGCCCATACATTATATAATATTCACTTCTGGGAATATCTCAATACCAAATTTAGCCGCCACATCCTGCTGAATGGCACGACACAGGCGCACAATCTCATCGCCCGACGCGCCACCGCGATTTACAAGCACAAGTGCTTGCTTCTCATAAACACCAGCACGTCCGAGACTTTTTCCTTTCCAGCCACACTGCTCTATCATCCATCCCGCGGGAATCTTCTCGTGAGATTCGTCCACAGTATAATGCGGCATTGTCGGATAATCCTTCGCCAATGCCTCGTATTTAGCCTTCGGCACAATCGGATTCATAAAAAAACTGCCGGCATTACCCACCACTTTCGGGTCGGGCAACTTCGCATTCCGTATGTCTGTTATCACCCGGCGCAGTTCAGACGGCGTAGGAGCAGAGATACTTCTGCGCTCCAACTCCGCACGGATATTGCCGTATTCATAACTCGGCACATAATCCGCAGCCTTACTCAACCGATAAGTAACGTGCGTTATAAGGTATTTATCTTTCCATTCGTGCTTGAAACGGCTCTGCCGATAAGCGTATCCACAATCCTCATTCCCGAATATCACAACATTGCCGGACGCTATCTCCACCGCCTCCACACGACAGATAAAGTCTTTAGCTTCCTTTCCGTAGGCGCCGATATTCTGTACCGCACTCGCTCCCACCTCACCGGGAATCACGGAAAGGTTCTCCAATCCGTTCATGCCATGCTCCACACAGAAAGCCACGACATCATCCCAGACTTCGCCGGAACCGCAACGCAGCATGATGCTGTCGCCCTCTTCATCTGCAATTTCGATGCCCCGTATGGCAGAATGCACCACAATGCCATCAAAATCCTTCGTAAGCAACAGATTGCTACCGCCACCGACAATCAAGAACGGCGTGTTTTCCCCAGTCAGGATATTAGCCAGCCGACGCGCCTCGTCCACCGTCTCATACTCTATAAAGCGACCGCACGAAGCCTCAATCCCAAATGTATTATATGCCAACAAGCTATAACCGTGAAAATCCTTCATTCTAAATCCTCCTACACCTTAATCTTCACAAGTTTCCACTCATCGTCAGTTCTACGGAAAACCAGCTCTGTCTCCAAACCGTTGGCTATGCCCTTGAATATAAATATCTTCTCTTTTCCACCCGAATACTTCTGTCCATACAATATGTTATACACAATACTGCTGGGCAACTCCGGCAGATAGTTCGACCATGTATCGGCCGGTATCGTCGTATTCACGTATTCCGCCTCGTCCTCCCCCTCCGGATTCGGACCGTAATAAGCCAAAGGCTCGGCCACACCGCTTTGATTAGCCTCTGGATCAGTGAAGAATGATTTCAGAAAAAGCAGGAACGAAGCGTTTTTCGACTCTTCCAGTCCCACATTATGTATTTCGGCAAGAGCCCATTTGCCATCATTGCGGCGGAAGCAGAACTCCTCCACCATTCCCTGCGATATATGAATCTTCTCCACAATCACATTATCGATGGTCGTATCTTTTGGCAGTGCCATCTGTTTCTCGTTGTCGAAAATCAGAGTATAATACTCCTGATCTCTGAAAAAATGATCCATCTGCCAACGGCTCCGCTGAATATACGACACATGATTGCCTGTACGCACAGGCAGCGGAAACATCACGCGCCCACGTTGCAGCTTTTTGTTGTTAATAAAGTTGAAGAAGAAATCATCAAACAGTTCGTCGGCAGTCTTCGGCATAGGCATCTCCTCAACGATGCGCGCCACGGTATCGGTATCGACAACCGTATCTGCCACAAACGAATCGTTGCGCAACGAGTCTGCCGGCTCCGGCTTTTTGTCAGTGCACCCCGTATTGGTGCAAAGCATTGCCACACAAGCCAAGATAATGAAAAACACACTTTTCCTCATAATCGTTTTTGTATAAAACACGCTGTATCATGCCGGCCTTTCCCGCATATACGCGCATATATGTGTGCAAAAGTACAATTTTATATTCTAATACAATCCCTTTTGAGGCAAAAATCATCAGGCAGAAGCTCCGTTTCGCGCAAAAAAGGCCTCATTTATTTTGCGTTATCTATGTTTTACAGTACCTTTGCAGTCTAATATAATCATTATAAACGGTATATGTTACTTCAAAAAATAGAAAATCTGCTGAGCGAAGTAAGCAATCTCACGGCACAGAACGCCAAAGAAATTGAAGAATTGCGACTGAAATACCTCAGCAAGAAAGGCGAGATAAACGCTCTCATGGCCGATTTCCGCAACGTTGCTGCCGAAGAGAAGAAGGCCGTGGGCATGAAAATCAACGAACTGAAACAGACGGCGATAGCGAAAATCAACGAGCTGAAAGAGCAATACGAGACTGCCGAGGCGCAGAGCGAGGATATCGACCTCACCCGAACAGCCTATCCCGTGAATCTTGGAACACGCCATCCGCTGACTATCGTCAAGAACGAAATCATCGACATATTCTCACACATGGGATTTACACTTGCCGACGGACCGGAAATCGATGACGATACACACGTGTTCACAAAACTGAACTTCGCCGCCGACCATCCCGCCCGCGATATGCAAGACACGTTCTTCATACAGCAGCACCCCGATGATGTTGCAAAGAACGTCATCCTGAGAAGCCACACGTCGGGCGACCAGACTCATTATATGGAGACACACGAGCCGCCTATCCGCATTCTCTGCCCCGGACGCGTCTATCGCAACGAGGCCATCAGCGCGCGTGCCCACTGTTTTTTCCACCAAGTTGAGGGACTTTATATCGACAAGAACGTCAGCTTCACCGACCTGAAGCAGGTTCTTCTCACCTTCGCACGCGAGATGTTCGGCGCCGACACAAAGATTCGTCTTCGCCCGAGTTACTTCCCGTTCACCGAGCCGAGTGCCGAGATGGACATCTCTTGCCACATCTGCGGCGGCAAGGGTTGCGGATTCTGCAAACACACAGGCTGGGTCGAAATATTGGGATGCGGCATGGTAGATCCGAATGTACTTGAAGCCTGCGGCATAGACAGCAGCGTTTACAGCGGCTACGCTTTCGGAATGGGTGTTGAGCGCATCACCAACTTGAAGTATCAGGTGGCCGACCTGCGTATGTTCTCAGAGAACGACGTCGCATTCCTCCGCGAATTTGAATCGGCAAACTAAAGCAACGAGACATTATTACATTCTCCATAAACATCAAATGAGCCACATCATGACATTAAGTTATGATGTGGCTCTTTTTCTTGACATATTGTCAATTTCTTCTTGCAAATATCCTTTGAAAAATCGCTGTATTTTCTTCAAACTTTCACTTGCTCGCAAAAACGTGAAAATACGGCATTTTTAGTCATTTCAGCCTAATCTTCTGGTAATCAAAGACTTACTTCGTTTTTATTCAAAAACAGCCGTTTTAAGAACCCCAAAAGACCTTGTTACATTGCAACGGAGGCTCCGTTAGACGCCAACGGAGCCACTTTTGGCCTTCAACGGAGCCTCCGTTGCACTCCAAAACGGCCTGAAACGCACTCTAAAAGTGCCACTTTTGAAAGCCAACAAACGTTAAATCGCAAGAAAACGGCATTTTTCCGTGTTTCGGTGGACGGCAAAATTTTACGAAAAAACGCTCTGATTTTTTCTAACGGAGGCACTTTTGGAATTTTGAGTTACGAATTTTGAGTTTTGAATTGGGATTTTTGAGGTCGAAAAACGGGCGGAAATGAGTAACGAGACCTATATTTAACATCCGTTAGTACGAAAGGGGCGCAGTTCCAGATAGTCGGTTTTTGACCCGAAAACTTTACAAAAAGTAAGTTTATTGTTCTTGAAAAAAAAATGAGATTGCATCTTTGACGACACAATCTCATTCAGATTTCGTTTTGAGCCTCTTGTCGGATTCGAACCAACGACCCCGAGATTACAAATCACGTGCTCTGGCCAACTGAGCTAAAGAGGCGGGTGGACAAGCTACTCACATCGCGTCGCTACAACCAACTACCTTTGCTACGTTCCCGTCCTGGAGGATTCGAAGGGAGCTGACCGTGTAAGACTTGTCCATGTTTGCCGTGAAAAGCGGTGCAAAGGTAGTGTTTTATATCCAAATAGCCATAAACGGCACAAGAGAATTAGTCCTTTTTAACAATCTTTGCTATCACCGACATTAACAAAAAATATATAAAATACCGGCACATTGTATTAATATATTACATAAAATGAGTACTTTTGTAGGCAAATTGATATGATAAAATTATGACATACGACCAATATCGTCAACTGAAAACATACGCTTGGTATGACGGCATATACCTTGCTGTGCTTTGGACGGCAAGTTTCGCATTCCTGATATGCGCGTCGGCCTTTCCCCCTTTCAGTTTAGCGTGCAATCTGATAGCTTTGTCTACACCTTTCTTTGTCGGTTACAAACTGAAAAAATTCCGCAACGAAGGCCTCAACGGCACTATCACGTTCGGCCGTGCCCTCTCCTACTGCTTCCGGGTGTTCATGAATGCAGCGATAATCTTCTCGCTCGTGCAATGGGCCTATATGCAGTTCATCGACAACGGGCATCTCGTAGATATGCTGATGAGCATTATGTCGCAGCCTGAATACGCCGATGTCCTGAGGCTATACAATCTTAGCGAAGGCGAGATGAAACAAACGATGGAGAGCATCACGCCTACGCAATTCGCGCTGACCTACTTCATTACGAACATATTCGCCGGCATCGTGCTGAGTCTGATAATAGCGGTGATAATGAAACGTAAAGTTTAAGGTTATGAGGTGGGAGGTTTAAGGTTATAAGGCCTTAGGTTTCTGTCATGAGGTGGGAGGTCTAAGGTTTAATAGCAAAAGTAAGAATAATAAGAAAGAAAACATAAAATCAACGGAAATGGACATATCAGTAGTAATACCTTTATATAATGAGGAGGAGTCTTTGCCCGAACTTTACACTTGGATAGAGCGGGTGATGAACGCTAATAAGTTCTCTTTTGAAGTGATATTCGTAAACGACGGCTCTACCGACCGTTCGTGGAAGGTGATAGAAGGCCTCGGCGAAAAGCACGAGAACGTGAAAGGTATAAAGTTCCGCCGCAACTATGGCAAGAGTCCGGCACTGTATTGCGGTTTCAAGGAGGCACAGGGCGATGTTGTTATCACGATGGATGCCGACCTGCAAGACTCGCCCGACGAGATTCCGGAACTTTACCGCATGATTACCGAGGACAAGTTTGACCTTGTATCCGGATATAAACAAAAGCGCTACGACCCATTGTCGAAAACCATTCCTACAAAGATTTTCAACGCGACGGCAAGGAAAATCAGCGGAATACATAACCTGCACGACTTCAACTGCGGACTGAAGGCTTATCGCAAGGATGTGATAAAGAATATCGAGGTGTATGGAGAGATGCACAGATACATCCCTTATCTTGCGAAAAACGCGGGCTTCGACCGCATCGGCGAAAAGGTTGTGCATCATCAGGCGCGCAAATACGGCAAGTCGAAGTTCGGCCTCAACCGTTTCGTAAACGGCTATCTCGACCTTATCACGCTGTGGTTCCTCAGCAGCTTCGGCAAGAAGCCTATGCACGTGTTCGGATTCCTCGGTTCGATAGTGTTTTTCATCGGCTTCCTCTCGGTGATTGCCATAGGCGTAAGTAAGCTGATTGACTTGTCGAACGGCATCTACCACAACTTGATAACAGACTCGCCGTGGTTCTATATCGCCCTCACGACGATGATGATTGGTACGCAACTGTTTCTCGCGGGATTCATCGGCGACCTTGTCAGCCGGTCGTCGAGCCAGCGCAACGACTACCAGATAGAGGAGGAAATAAGATGCGGAAAATAATTCCAATGCTGATTGTAGCATTACTGATTACCGCCTGCACCACGCTCGACTGTCCGATGAACAACACGGTGAGCGTGAGGTTTGCCTTGCGCGGGCCGGTAGACACCCTTGCCGACACGCTCACGATTATGGCGGTAAGGCCGGACAAAGACGACAGCACGCTGTTCAACCGCGGAGTGGAAACGACCCACTTTCTGCTGCCTATGAGTTATTCACAGGATGAGGACGAACTGCGCTTCGAGATGATAGACACGATAACGAAAACCGTAACGACCGACATCGTGAAAATTCAGAAAACCAATCAGCCACACTTTGAGTCCGTGGACTGCAACCCAGCTTTCTTCCACACCATCACGGGCGTAACGCATACGAAGAACGCCATCGACTCGGTTGTAATAAACAATCCTAACGTAGACACAGATGAGACAAAAGAACATCTTTACATATATTTCCATCCTCATTATTAATCTCCTGCTGCCACTTTCGGCAAACGCGCAAAAGACAACGGTGCCGACTATGGTGAATGAGGACTCCATTCCGCTGTTCCGTGGAATAGCCGTGAGCGTGGATGCGGTAGGTCCGGTGCAGATGATGATAAGCGACTACGGCCAGTATGAGGCTGCGCTGAAGGTGAATCTGAAAGACAAATACTTCCCCGTCATAGAAATTGGAATCGGTCAGGCCAACCACGAGGACGAGGCAACAAGCATCAAATACAAGACCAGCGCGCCGTTTGCGAGAATCGGTTGCGACTTCAACATTGCAAAGAACAAACACGACATATATCGCATCTTTGCTGGTGCAAGATACGCCTTCACCTCGTTCAAGTATGATATATCCGGTCCTGACGTGGAAGACCCCGTTTGGGGAACGGCCACGCCATACGGAGAGAAAGATGTGAAAGGCTCTTATCACTGGATAGAGGCCCTCGTAGGCGTAGACGCGAAGATAGCCGGGCCACTGCGTTTGGGCTGGAGCGTGCGCTATCGTTCGCGGCTAGCCAAGAAGAGTGGCGAGATTGGCGACCCGTGGTATGTTCCCGGTTTCGGCAAACAAGGAGGGTCAGTGCTCGGAGCTACATTCAACATCACCTTTGAGCTGTGATGCCATCTGCCCTGCACAATGATACAAAAAACATGAATAGCCTCATAACATGGACAACAAGAAGAAAAAGCAACTGAAATGGCAATTACCGTTTCTTATCCTGTTGATAATAGGTACGGCTCTTATCATACGCCAGCAACAGTCTATGCCATACCAACAGGACTCAGGATTTGTGTTCGGAACTGTATATAACATCACTTACCAAAGCGACAAGAACCTGAAAAAGGAGATAGAGAACGAACTAAAGAAGATAGATGCCTCTCTGTCGATGTTCAACAAGAACTCCGTCATATCACGAATAAACCGTAACGAGGCGGCCGTTCCCGACAAGATGTTTCTCGAAGTGTTCGACCTTGCACAGTCGGTATCGAAGGAAACAAACGGTGCTTTCGACATTACGGTGGCTCCTCTGGTGAACGTTTGGGGCTTCGGATTCAAAAACGGGACACCTCCTACGACACATTCGATAGACAGTCTGCGCCGGTTCGTGGATTACAGAAAAGTGGAGACGGCGAGACAGAACGGCGCAATGAAGATAAAGAAAGCCGACCCGCGTATCATGGTGGATTGCAGCGCGATAGCGAAAGGCTACGGTTGCGACGTGGTAGCGCGCTATTTCCTTTCGCACGACATAAAGAATTTCATGATAGAGATAGGTGGCGAGATTGTAACACGGGGCTATAGTCCGAAGCGCTTGCCGTGGAAAATCGGAGTAACGAAACCTAATGACGACACCCTGAACGTGAAGGAGGAGATTCAGACCGTGCTCAACGTAACCGATAAAGCGATGGCCACAAGTGGAAACTATCGGAACTTCTACTATAAAGACGGGAAGAAATACGCCCATACAATAGACCCGACGACGGGTTATCCCGTGCAACACAGCTTGTTGTCAGCCACGGTTTTGACCAAGAACTGCGCCACGGCCGACGCATACGCCACAGCTTTCATGGTAATGGGAATTGACAAGGCCAAAAAAGTGCTCGACAAGCATCCCGAACTGATGGCTTATTTCATATATTCCGACAAGAACGGCAAGCCCGCCACATGGTATTCGAACTCTCTGAAAGACAAAATTGCGAAATAACCCATGCCTTCATTGCAATTATATGACACGCTCTATGGCCTGTCTCTGTTTCAGGGATTGAGCCGTAATGACCTGTCTGAGATTGTTGCGCAGATAAGATTCGGATTCCATAAGGCCGCAGACGGAGAATGTGTGATACGTGAAGGCGACACTTGCGACAAGTTGGTGTTTCTTATAAACGGCAAACTGAGAATAGAAAACCAGTCCGTCAACCGACGATACAGCATCACGGAAGAGATAAATGCACCCACAGTTTTGCAGCCGGAGCGTCTGTTCGGATTGAAACAACGGTACACTACGACATACATTGCCGTAGGACAATGCAACTTCATCGCACTCGATAAGCAGGAAGTGATGAAACTATCAGACAACTTCATCATATTCCGCATGAATCTACTGAACATCATTTCGACCATAGCACAAAAACAATCGCAAGCGATTTGGCGCTCAACGCCACTGTCAGTACGCGAACGCATAATCCATTTCATAGAACAAAGATGCCAAAGGCCGGCCGGAGAGAAGCACATAAAGATACGCATGGAAGACCTCGCGGAGGAAATCTGCGACAGCAGGCTGAACGTTTCAAGAGCTCTCAACGCCATGCAGGACGAAGGACTTATCAGACTCGGCAGAGGGTCTATACACATTCCACAGGTGGAAATGCTTATTCAGATATGCAATATACGTTAAAAAGCGGCTTTATCATTTTGCCAATCGCTTGATTTTCCGTAACTTTGCATGAATAACGACATATAAGAAACTTTGCAAAAGCATATAGCTTCATCATTATAAGATATGGAAGAAAAAAACATCCACACCAACCCTTTCCTGCAACAATACGACACTCCGCACGAGACTGTTCCTTTCTGTGACATTACCATAGCCGACTACGAGGAGGCGATGATAGAGGGAATGCGCAGAGAAGACGAACAAATAGAAAGAATTATTAACGACCCGGCCGAACCGACATTCGAAAATACGATTGTACGCGAGGACGAAGTGAAAGGCCGCAAGCACTACTACGACTTATTAGGACGCGTAGAGAGTGTTTTCTTTAATATGCTAAGCGCCGAGACCAACGACGAAATGGATGCCTTAGCACAAAAAATGAGTCCTATTCTGACGAAGCATTCAAACGATATAAGTCTTAATCCAAAACTTTTCGAGCGCATAAAGTATGTCTATGAGAACCATAGGGAACTCACAGACGAAGAAACCATGCTACTGAACAACAGCTATGACGGCTTTGTTCGCAGTGGTGCGCTACTCGATGAGGCCGGAAAGGAAAAGCTGCGCAAACTGACCGAGGAGATAAGTCTGCTCGCTTTGCAGTTCTCACAGAACTTATTGAAGGAGAACAAGGTGTTCATTCTCAACATTACCGATAAGAATGAGCTTGAAGGACTGCCGGATACAGCTATACACGCAGCCGAAGAAGCGGCGAAAGAGCACGAAAAAGAAGGCTGGGTGTTCACACTCGACGCTCCGAGTTACGGTCCGTTCATGATGTACTCCACGCAACGGCACTTGCGCGAGCAACTTTATATGGCCCGCAACACGCTGTGCATAAAGGACAACAGCGAGAACAACATCGACATTTGCAAGCGTCTCATCAACCTGCGCCGCGAGATGGCACAGCTCTTGGGCTACGACACTTTCGCCGACTATGTAATGAAGTATCGCATGGCAATAAATGTTGAGAACGTTTACAAGCTGCTCAATGACCTGATTGAGGCCTACAAGCCGACGGCGATAAAGGAAAGAGACGAGATAGAGGCATTTGCGAAAGAGCGTGAGGGAGCAGATTTCGAGATGCAACCGTGGGACTGGGGGTATTATTCTCACCTCCTGAAACTCGAAAAGTACGACCTCGACCCGGAGATGTTACGCCCGTATCTCGAGATAAACAACGTAATAAAAGGCGTATTCGGCCTTGCCACCAAACTATACGGTATCACATTCCGTGAAAACCGCGAGATTCCGACATATCATTCCGATGTGAAGCCATTTGAAGTTTACGACAAAGACGGAAGCTATCTTGCCGTTTTATATGTAGATTTCCACCCCCGCAAAGGCAAACGCGATGGTGCTTGGATGACAGAATTTCAAGGACAGTACATTGAAAAAGACGGAACGAACGTTCGTCCTCACGTCAGTCTTGTGATGAATCTGAGTAAACCGACTGCCGACAAGCCAGCCTTGTTGCGTTTGGGAGAAGTGGAAACATTCCTGCATGAGTTCGGACACTCGCTGCACGGCATATTCGCAAACTCCCGTTTTGAGAGTCTGTCAGGCACAAACGTTTGGTGGGACTTTGTCGAACTGCCATCGCAATTCATGGAGAACTTCGTAATCGAGAAGGATTTCCTGCGCACCTTCGCTTTCCATTACCAGACCGGAGAGCCTATGCCGGATGAGTTAATCGAGAAAATCATACGCAGCCGCAACTACGGAGCAGCCACAGCGTGCCTACGTCAGGTTTCTTTCGGACTGCTCGATATGGCATATTACACTCAAAAAGACGAGTTCAAAGACGACATTATAGCCTTCGAGAAAGACGCATGGAAAGATGCAATAATCGACAAGCAGCGCAAAGACACTTGCATGACTGTGCAGTTCTCGCACATAATGGCAGGCGGATATGCCGCAGGATATTACAGTTATAAGTGGGCTGAAGTACTCGATGCCGACGCATTCAGCGTGTTCAAACGCAACGGAATATTCGACCAAGCCACAGCCGAGAGCTTCCGCAGCAACATTTTATCAAAGGGTGGAACGGAACACCCAATGGCTTTATACAAACGTTTCCGCGGATGCGAACCCACAATAGACGCACTTCTTGAAAGAAACGGAATAAAGAAACCATTGAAGAAAGGAACTTGCGATGCCTAAGACCACAGAAAAGCAACTGCTGCTCGATCTCCGTTATCTGCGCATGGCACGTATATGGGCTAAAAACTCCTACTGCAAACGCAGACAGGTAGGCGCACTTGTCGTAAAGGACAAGATGATAATAAGCGACGGATATAACGGAACGCCAAGCGGATTCGAGAATATATGCGAAGATGAGAATAACCTCACGAAGCCATACGTGCTACACGCAGAAGCCAACGCTATAACCAAACTTGCAAGAAGTTCCAACAACAGCGACAGAGCGACATTATACGTAACCGCCGCGCCATGTCTTGAATGTTCCAAACTGATAATACAGGCAGGTATAAAAAGAGTCGTTTATGGTGAGGCATACCGGCTTGAAGACGGAATCAACTTACTAAGAAGAGCGAATATCGAAGTAATTTACTTAAATCAGGACGAATATGAGGCAGAATAAGCAAAACAGATACACACCATTGATGATGGCCCTATGTATTATCATAGGCATTGTCATAGGCACATTCTATGCCAACAGATTCTCAGGAAACAGGCTGAATATCATCAACAGCGGCAGTAACCGCCTGAACAACCTACTCCACATCATCAACGACCAATATGTTGACTCGGTGAATATCGACAACTTGGTGGAGAAAGCCATTCCGCAAATCCTCCGAGAGCTGGACCCTCACTCTGTCTACATCAGCGCAAAAGATGTCCAGACAGCCAACGACGACCTCAAAGGCTCTTTCTCCGGTGTAGGCATCGAGTTCACAATACGCAAAGACACCATACACATTGAAAATGTGATTAAAGACGGACCGGCCGAGAAATCAGGTCTTTTGTCTGGCGACAAGATTGTGAGCATCGACGGAAAACCATTCGTTGGTAAGATTGTAACCAATGAAGAGGCGATGCACCGCCTAAAAGGAAAGAAGGGAACGACTGTAAGAATAGGAGTGAAAAGATACGGAGAGAAGACCGTCAAGAACTTCACCGTAACCCGAGACGACATCACCACCAAGAGCATCTCGGCCGCATATATGCTCGACGATGACACCGGGTACATCAAAATAAAGAACTTTGGCGAGAAGACCTACGCCGAAATGCTCGTAGCCTTAACCGAACTGTCATACAACGGCTTCACAAACCTTGTAATAGACCTGCGCGACAACACTGGAGGCTACCTGCAATCAGCCACACAGATGGTCAACGAGTTCCTGCCGAAAGACCGCATCATTGTATATACCGAGGGCCGGAACTCGCCACGAATGAACTACAAGAGCGACGGACGCGGCTCATATCAGGACATCCCGCTCGTGGTTCTCATCGATGAGGCATCCGCTTCGGCATCCGAAATCTTTGCCGGGGCGATACAAGACAACGACCGAGGCACCATCATCGGCCGGCGCTCGTTCGGCAAAGGACTTGTACAGCAACAGATTAACTTCCCCGACGGAAGCATGATAAGACTCACCATAGCGCGATATTACACTCCTTCGGGCAGATGTATTCAAAAGCCTTACACTCCTGGCGACGAATTGCAATACGACCAAGACCTGCTTTCCCGGTTCCAGCACGGAGAGTTCTTCTCGCAAGACAGCATAAAGCACACCGGCCCAGCCTATCACACAAGCATCGGACGCACCGTATATGGCGGCGGCGGCATCACGCCGGACATCTTCATTCCCGAAGACAGTACAAACATGACATCCTATTATAAGGAAGCGGCCATGAGCGGTCTGATTCTGCAATTCGCCTATACCTATACAGATGAGAACAGGCACAAGCTGGCCGAATACGACACATTGGACAAGATGCTGGACTATCTGAAACAGCAGAATCTTGTGGAACAGTTTGCAGAATACGCCGACAAAAACGGCTTGAAGCGTCGCAACCTGCTGATAATGAAGTCGCACGACAAACTGGAGCGTTACATCTTCTCAAGAATCATATACAATATGCTCAGCGAGACTGTTTGGACGCAATACCTCAACAACGGCGACGATATGATAAATGCCGCACTCGACGTATTCCGTACCAAATCGGCATTCCCTAAGAAACCACAAAACAGCAACAAGAAAAGCAACGGCAAGACCGCATTTTTCAACCGCAAGGGTTTCGGAAGCATAAAAGCTGAAAACGACAGACACATAGCTCATGCTTAAGAAAGAACTCAGACAAGAGATAAGAGCAAGAAAGCGGCAATTCTCGGAGGCACAACTTCGAGAATTGTCGCTTTCTGTTTTACTGCGAATGTTGGAGAACCGGCACGTAAAGGAGGCAGACACCATATTAATGTATTACTCACTGCCCGATGAAGTCTTCACCCACGAAGTGATAAACACACTCGTCGAAGAAGGAAAGACAGTACTCCTGCCCGTCGTTCTCAATGGTGAGGACATGGAATTGCGACTTTATCGCGGAGCAGAAGACTTGAAAACAGGAAGTTTCGGGATTATGGAGCCAGTAGGAAAGCCCTTCCCCTGTTATTCTGAAATCGACGTTGCCATCATTCCCGGCATGAGTTTCGACAATGACGGCAACCGTCTCGGACGCGGAAAAGGTTATTACGACCGTCTCCTCGCCAAGATTCCGCAAACTTACAAGATTGGAATGTGCTTCGATTTCCAAAAGGTCGAAGAGGTGCCGACTGAAGAAACCGACATTAGGATGGATGAAGTGTTATAAAAAAGCCTCACCCCCGACCCCTCTCCAAGAGAGAGGGGAGTAATTAGTATTTTGATAGAGGACTTTAATTCCAAAATTCTTGTCTTCTTTTAATGTGAGAAATAAAGCAAAGAAGGTAATCACTCTCCTCCCTTTTGGGGAGGGGCCGGGGGTGAGGCTTTTTAATAAATCTTAATATCGGCTATAACCATAGCCCCCACAGCGTCGTTCAATTGTTTAACGAGCCGTGTGCGCCTCATGGAGAGGTCGGCACGCAACGCCGGACTGGAGATTTTCACGAACAAGGTCTGGTTTTTGATGAACATCTCACTCGTATAACACACCACGCTACGCCCCACAACATCGGGCCACGCATCCATCAGACGCTTTTGCAACAACGGCGTCTCAAGGCCTTTCTGCCTCAAAAACGTGTTCAGCACCGAACGGATATCCTGCACGCTGCGCCTAAACATTACCTTCCTCCTTCTTCGTTATCTCCCCGTTGTCCACCGAGAATATTCTATAATCGATATTACCGTTCTTCAAAATCTTATCCAAATGGTCACGGTTGGTATCTGTCATGAAAATCTGGCCATAGCCTTCGCCCGACACCAGCTTCACAATCTGTTCCACACGCTCGGCATCGAGCTTGTCGAATATATCATCAAGCAACAGCAAAGGCGTGGAATTGCTCGACGTGCGACGCAGGAAATTAAACTGCGCCAGCTTCAATGCAAGGACAAAAGTCTTATTCTGCCCCTGACTTCCCTCTCGCCTTATCGGATAACCACCGATAAGCATCTCAAGGTCGTCGCGGTGGACGCCGTGCAAAGAATATCCAACCGCCCTGTCCTTAAAGCGGTCGCGCTGTATCACATCTATCAAACGGCCTCGCTGACAGTGTGATATGTATTCGAGAGACACCGTCTCCTTATTCATCGCAATACTCTGATAAATCTCTTGGAACACCGGTATCAGCTCACGCACGAAGGCATCGCGCTTGGCATGGATAGCCTCGCCACATTCCGCCATCTGCATTTCGAGAATCTCCATGAGTTGCACGTCCGGCTCCTCCTCACTTTTCAGCAACGTGTTACGCTGCTGCAAAGCCTTGTTATATCGCGTCAGCAGGTCTATATAAGTATTGTCATACTGCGAGATAACGACATCCATCAGTTTCCTCCGCTCGTCGCTTCCTCCACCAATCAATACCGAATCCGACGGCGAGACAAACACGACAGGAATCAATCCGATATGCTGCGACAGCCGCTTATACTCCTTCTTATTGCGCTTGAAGTGCTTCTTCGTGCCCCGCTTCATGCCGCAATAGATGTTTTCCGTATCGCCGTTGTCCATCTCATACGTCCCCTCAACCACAAAGAAATCGCGCTCGTGCATGATAACCTGCGAGTCGGCACTGCCAAACGCACTCCGGCAGAACGACAGGTAATACACAGCATCAAGGAAGTTGGTCTTTCCCATTCCGTTCTGCCCTATCAGGCAATTCATCTTTGGCGACAAATCAATCGTTGCCGTCTCTATATTCTTGTAGTTTATGATTGATATTTTCTTCAGGACCATCAAAAACGCCTATTTTTTTATGCTGCAAAGTTAGTCGTTTCGTATAGAAAAACGAAAAAAGTATGTAATAAATTTCACTATATGGGATAATTTACGTAATTTTGCCACGCTTATAATAGAAATAATAAAATAACAAAAATAATGGCAAACAAAAAAGAACAGAAGGGTGTAGCAGAAGCAATCAACACTCTTAACAACCCGGAGTCTTTCTTCATGAAGAACAAGAAGGCTATCCTAACCGTAATCATCGCAGTTGTAGTAATCATTGCCGGCGCAATACTCTATCACAGCTATGTGGCTGTGCCGCAGGAGCAAGAGGCAAGCACCTTACTCGCAAAGGGTCAGGAGTATATGAATATGGAGCAATACGACAAGGCACTGAAGGGCGACGGAGCCGGATTCGCAGGCTTCCTGAAGATTGCAAGCGATTATAGCGGCACAGATGCGGGCAACCTCGCCAACCTTTACGCAGGTCTTTGCTACGCTCATCAGCAGAAACCGGATTGGAAATCGGCTCTGAAATACGTTGAGGAGTTCAGCACTTCAAACGATATGCTCATCAGCCCGGCTTCACAGATGGCTCTCGGTGATATTTACGTGAACAACGACCAGCTCGACAAGGGCGTTGAGTGCTTCAAGAAGGCTGCCGATATGGCAGACAGCAAGGCCGAGGACAAAACCAACACAAGCATTGCTCCGCTCGCAATGAAGAAGGCCGGCATCATCCTCGAGAGTCAGGGCAAGAAGGAAGAAGCTCTGAAAATATACAAAGACATCAAGGCTAAGTACGTAAACACTCCTATCTATCAGGAGATTGACAAATACATAGAAAGAGCTTCAAACTAAAGATATGGCAACAGCACTGCATAATCTGTCCGAATACGACACAAACTCCATTCCCGACGCAAGCAATATGTGCTTCGGCATAGTTGTATCGGAGTGGAACAAAGAGATTACCGGGGCGTTGCTCGATGGTGCAGTGAGCACCCTTGAGAAGCATGGCGCACTGCCTGAGAACATCATTGTGAAGACCGTTCCGGGAAGTTTTGAGCTTGTTTACGGTGCTTGCCAGATGTCGCGCAACGACCGTTACGATGCCATCATTATCTTGGGATGCGTCATACGTGGTGAGACTCCGCACTTCGACTATATCTGTCAGGGCGTTACATACGGCATAGCAAGGCTCAACGCCACAAACAACATTCCGGTTATCTACGGTCTGCTCACCACTAACGACCTGCAACAGGCTAAGGACAGAAGTGGCGGAAAGCTCGGGAACAAAGGCGACGAGTGTGCTATCGACGCCATAAAGATGGCTAAGTTCTAAGCAAAAGGGCAAAGAAAGAACCGCAGACGCTAACAAAACGGGTACTTATATATAAGGTAAAAGAGCCTTTGCATAAATATAAAGAGCATTGTCAATAGGCATTGCTCTTTTTTAATTTATCCCCTCTAAAACTCGCGTATTTTCGACCAAAGTCTTCCTTGCTCTCAAAAATGCGAAAATACGGCATTTTACTCAATTTTGACTTAAAGTTTTGATAATCAACGACTTATGCCGTTTTATAGTAAAATTAGCTGTTTTAGAAGGCGTTTCAGCCCCCGTCACATTGCAACGGAGGCACTTTTGCACTCTAACGGAGGCACTTTTGGCTTCCAACGGAGCCTCCGTTGCACTCCAAAACGGCCTAAAACGCACTCTAAAAGTGCCACTTTTGAAAGCTAACAAACGTTAAACAGGCCATTTCTGCCATTTTCCCATATTTTTGGAGACCCAAATTTTCAATGAAAATCGACCCATTTTTTCTCTAACGGAGGCCGTTTGGGAATTTTGAATTACGAATTTTGAGTTTGGAGTTGGGATTTTTGGAGTCGAAAAACTGTCTAAAATGAGTAACGGAGCCTATATTTAACACTCGTTAGCACAAAGGAGTCAATTTTTCACTGTAAGAGTTTTTTACTAAAATCGCTACATTTTTTGAAGATTCGAGACACGAATTTCGGAGCTTATCCAATAGCTTTTATATTAGTATTTCTTTTCCTTCCGATTTTGTTTTTCTATTTCTTTTTTTTTATTAACTTTGCAACGAAATCATTGACACATTTATATATTAATAATGAGTATAGAAAATACAACTCATATTCTGACACGGACGGTAGACCGGCTATCCGAGAGCGAATCGCTCAAGGGATTGTTCCACGAGCACTACGACGGCGACCCCCTACCCTCCGCAAAAGCTCTTGAGGAGATAATAGACCTGGCACGAGCAATTCTCTTTCCTGGATTCTACGGAAAGTCTTCTGTCAATATTCAAACCCTGAAATATCATATCGGCGTAAAAATAGAACGTATGCACAAGCTGCTTTGCGAGCAAATCCTCGCCGGATTGTGCTTCACCGCACCAGCGTGCGACGAGACGAACTGTACCTGCAACGACAACGCCTGCACACGCGACGAGAAAACAAGCCGCGAACTGAAAGCTCAGGCAAAGAAGATGGCAGCACAGCTGATAGCGCGTCTGCCCGACATACGCAAGATTCTCGCCACCGACGTAGAGGCGGCATACAACGGCGACCCGGCGGCCACAAGCCGCAGCGAAATCATTGCCTGCTATCCGGTAATAAAAGCGCTGACAAACTATCGCATAGCCCACGAGCTGGTACTGTTGGGCGTGCCGCTGATACCGCGCGTGATGACCGAAATGGCCCACTCGGAAACGGGAATAGACATACACCCGGCTGCGACAATCGGCAAATATTTCACCATCGACCACGGCACGGGTGTGGTAATCGGCGCGACCTGCATAATCGGCGACAACGTGAAACTTTATCAGGGAGTGACCCTCGGAGCCAAGAGCTTCCCGCTCGATGAAAACGGCAACCCGATAAAAGGCATACAACGCCACCCGATATTGAAAGACAACGTGGTGGTATATGCCAACGCCACAATCCTCGGACGCATCACAATAGGCGAAGGCTGCGTCATAGGCGGTAACGTATGGGTAACAAGAAGCATGAAGCCTAACACTAAGAAATACAAGAAAGAAAAAACAGATAACTTAGAATTTGAATATCATAATGGAACAGGAATTTGAACTCATCGCCAAGACATTCATGGGATTGGAACCGGTTTTGGCACAGGAGCTCACACAGTTGGGAGCAAACAACATTCAGATAGGACGACGCATGGTTTCCTTCTCGGGTGATAAAGAGATGATGTACCGCGCAAACTTCCAGCTTCACACGGCTATCAGAATACTTAAACCGATAAGGCACTTCAAGGCACAATCGGCAGAAGACGTGTACGAGGAGATACAGAAAATTGATTGGAGCGAATATATTGAAGACGGAAAGACATTCTCAGTCGACTCGGTGGTCTATTCGGAGGAGTTCCGCAACAGCCGGTTCGTAACCTATAAGGTGAAGGATGCCATCGTTGACCAGTTCAGAGAGAAGACCGGCAGCCGCCCGAATATCTCGGTGAGCAATCCGGACATCCGCCTCAATATCCATATCGCGGAAGACCGCGCAACGCTTAGTCTCGACTCAAGCGGTGAGTCGCTGCACCGTCGCGGCTACCGTCAGGAAAGCGTGGAAGCACCGCTCAACGAGGTTCTTGCGGCCGGAATGATTCTCATGTCGGGCTGGAAAGGCGACACGGATTTCATCGACCCGATGTGCGGATCGGGCACATTGCTCGTCGAGGCTGCGCTGATAGCACGCAACATCTCGCCGGGTGTGTTCCGCAAGGAGTTCGCCTTCGAGAAATGGAACGACTTCGACAAAGATTTGTTCGACGAGATATACAACGATGACTCGCAGGAGCGTGAGTTTGAACATCACATCTATGGCTACGACATCGACATGAAAGCCGTGAACACGGCACGTCTGAATGTGCGCGCAGCCGGTCTGACAAAAGACATAACCGTTGAGCAAGCCGACTTCAAGGACTTCAAGAAGCCTGAGAACAAGAGTATCATCATCACCAATCCGCCTTACGGCGAGCGTATCTCTACGCCCAACCTGCTCGGCACTTACAAGATGATTGGCGAGAGACTGAAGCACGAATTTGGAGGAAACGACGCATGGGTGCTCAGCTACCGCGAGGAGTGCTTCGAGAGCATCGGCCTGAAACCGTCTATCAAGATACCGGTATATAATGGCAGTCTGGAATGCGAGTTCCGCAAATACTCCATGTTTGAGGGCAAACTGAAGGAGTTCCGCAGCGAGGGTGGCATCGTGAAGACCGAGGAGGAGAAGCGCGAGATGGCGGAGAAACACCGTTTCAAGAAGAACCGCGAATTCAAGAAGCGCCTCGACGAGGACGATAACGACCCGGAGGAGGACGACATTCGTTCGTTCAAATTCCGTTCGCTCGACAGTTCGCGACGCCTTTCTTTCGACAGAAGACGCGAGCGCAGAGACGATGACGACCGCGACAAAGGAAGGAAAAGAGGCGGTTTCGACTCTGACCGGAAATCGGACAAAGGCGGAAAATGGCATGACAAAGGCGGAAAGCGGTTCGGAAAGGACAACGGTGGCAAACGCTTTGACAGAGAAAACAGAAGGCGCGACAACGGCGACTTCAAGAAAAAAGGAAGAAGGAACTATGAGGAGGATTAAAAGAAACAACAGACTCGGAGGCTTGGCAATAGCCGTTCTGACGTGTCTCATGTCTTTTGCTGACGCAATGGCACAGAAACAATTTACTCTCGAAGACCTGAACTTCGGCGGAAAGAACTATCACAACATGACGCCGGAGAACCGCTACGCCGCTTGGTGGGGCGAGACGCTGGTGCGGCTGGATGCAGAAAACTGCTCGACGATAGACACAAAGACGGGCAAGGAGAATGTTCTCTTCAATCTTGAGGAGATAAACAAATGGGCGGAAACGACAGAAGAGGCTCCCGTCCGCAGCCTGTACTACGCTGAGTTTCCTTATCCGGGAAAGCCTTACGTGCTCGTAAAGAGCAAGAAAGAGCGCATACTTGTTGATTTCAAGAAACACAATACAGTATGGAGACAGGACTGTGAGAACGCAAGTGCCGATGACTGGAACGCTAAAAGCAAGGCGCTGGCATTCGTAAAAGACAATCAACTGTATGTAACCGACGGCAACGGTGTAACCAATAAACTGACAGAGGACGGCTCAAGGGAAATCGTCTACGGTCAGGCGGTACACCGCAACGAGTTCGGAATAATGAAGGGAACATTCTGGAGCAACAACGGCGAGAAGCTCGCTTTCTACCGAATGGACCAAAGCATGGTGACAGACTATCCGCAGGTGGATGTGTTTCCGAAAATTGCCGCACACGAACCGGACAAGTATCCGATGGCCGGCGATATGTCGCATAAGGTAACTGTGGGCGTATATGACATGAAAACGGGCAGCACCGTATATCTGAAAGCGGGCGATCCGACCGACCGTTACTTCACGAACATAGCGTGGAGTCCGGACGACAAGTGCATCTATATGTTTGAACTGAACCGCGACCAGAACGATTGCCGCCTTGTTTGCTACGACGCGGGCACAGGAGAGAAGCTCAACGAGATATACAAGGAAACGCATCCGAAGTATGTCGAGCCTATGAATCCTATCGTTTTCCTGCCCTGGGATGCCACGAAGTTTATTCTGCAAAGTCAGAAAGATGGCTATAACCACCTATATCTATATGACACGAAGGGCAAAGAGCTACGCCAGATAACGTCGGGCAAGTGGGTGGTAATGGACGTTCTCGGCTTCAACAGCAAGACGAAGTCGGTCATTATACAGTCGAATGAGGCATCGCCAATACAGAATAACATCTATTCCGTAAACATTCAAACGGGCAAACGCACCGCGTTAGACAATGGCAAGGGCTGGCATTATGGCAAACTGAGTGCCAACGGCGCATTGGTATATGACAGTTACTCTGAGCCTGACGTGCCCCGCAAGATTGAAATAGCCAATACGGCGACGGCAAAGCGCACGCTCTACTTCACGGCAAGCAACCCGTGGGAGGGCTATGATGTGCCAAGCTACGAGACAGGAACGCTGAAAGCAGCCGACGGCGTGACCGATTTGTATTACAGGATGGTGAAGCCAAAGGACTTTGACGCATCTAAGAAATATCCGACAGTGGTATATGTGTATGGCGGTCCGCACGCTCACAACGTCGATGCACGCTGGCATTACGGCAGCAGAAGCTGGGAAACGTATATGGCACAGAAGGGTTACGTGCTCTTTATCATCGACAACCGCGGCAGTGAGAACCGCGGACGTGAGTTTGAGCAGGCTACTTTCCGCCAGCTCGGACAGATAGAGATGCAGGATCAGATGAAGGGCGTTGAATACCTGAAGTCCCTACCCTACGTCGATAGCGACCGTATTGGTGTGCATGGATGGAGTTTCGGCGGTTTCATGACAATTTCTTTGATGACCAACTACCCCGATGTGTTCAAGGTTGGAGTGGCCGGTGGTCCGGTAATCGACTGGAAATGGTACGAGGTAATGTACGGTGAGCGCTATATGGATACGCCGCAAAGCAATCCGGAAGGCTACGAAAAGACCAGCTTACTGAACAAAGCGAAAGACCTGAAAGGCAAGTTGCAAATCATAACGGGCTACAATGACAACACAGTAGTGCCGCAGCATTGCCTCTCCTTCATAGCCAAGTGCATCGAAGAAGGCACCCAGCCCGACTTCTTCGTTTATCCGGGAGAGCCTCACAATATGCGCGGTCATCAGAGTGTGCACCTGCATGAGCGCATCACGCAGTATTTTGAAGATTATCTGAAGTAACGCCATACAACAGATAAAGACAGATAAAGACAAATAAAGGCTGAATTCGGTGCAATGAATTCAGCCTTTATTTATCAACATACATTTGCATTATTCCAAATAGTATAGACATTTAACGTGAGTTCTAAATGTAATTCTGGCAGCAGCCGCATAAAATACAAAAGGGCCATGAGACTTCTTTTGTGACTTATAGAAAATATATCTTCGAGATATTCTTTATTAGAAATTTCTCGAAGATTTATACTTTTTAATGGTTGACCAATAAGGAGAATCCGAAAATAATCCTCATTTTTTGTGGACATTCAAAAGATTTACATTATCTTTGCAGCGTGTGAAAACAATATATACACGTGGAAATCAAGTTTGAAAAGAAGTATTTGGAGGAATTATACCTCAACGGGAAAACATCCGACAAGAAACATCGTTTCCAGCCACAAATCATTGCGAAATATCGCAAGACTATAGATTTGCTGGAATCATTGACTGTAGTCGAGGACCTTTACCGTTACCATTCGTTGCACTACGAAGTACTTGTGGGCGACAAGGCGGGAATGGAGTCTGTCCGGGTGAACGACCAATACCGCATTGAATTCAAGACAACAAAAGTAGTTTCCGAAATTGTGGTCACCCTATGCAATATCATTGAATTGTCAAACCATTATAAATAAGAAACAGTTATGGCAAACGTAAGATTCGGATATACACCTACGCATCCAGGTGAAGTGCTTAAAGACGAAATAGAATACCGCAAGATTTCGCAACGCAAACTGGCAGAACAGATGGGTATGCCATACAAGGCTTTGAACGACTTGCTGAACGGACGCCGGGCGTTGACCACTTCAACAGCTATGATGTTTGAAGCGGCACTGGACATCCCTGCCGATTCTCTGATGCGACTGCAACTGAAATACAATATGCAACAGACCGCCAGCGATAAGTCATTCATGGAACGACTGAACCAAATACGGAAATACGCCGCGCTGTTATAAGTCTGAAATCTTCAATATGTCCTTACAGGTTGCTCTATAAGTATTTTGACACACCATCATAAGTAAGTCGCTAAATTAATGTATAGTATATGCTTTATCACAGATAGTATACATTAATTTAGCGACTTACTTATCTATATATATTCGATATCTCTATATCAGTCGTTTCTTCTAAGCCTGTAAGACTTGATTTTGTTCATATAATACTCCTTGAAATCAGTCCAACGATAATACGGTTTCATGTCAGACGCAATCGGAAGAGTGGCTTCATTCTCATTAAGCAACACCTTTACGAGCACATCTTTGTCGTCGGCATTACGGCGATAGAACACAAATTGGATGTTGGCTCCCATAGGGAAGATTCTGTAATTAATCCATCCCTGCTCCTCAATCTTGTCGAAATCGCTTATCTGCATATCATAACCGTTGAGTCCGAGCAGGCAAGTGAGCGGCAAGACCATCGTCTCATGACCGAAACGGAGCGTTGCGCAGTTCTTGCCCGTTGCGATGCAACTGTCTGCCTGAGTGATGATGTTGCGCAAAAGATTGCGCTGCGAGAACGGCTGCTGTCCTCCGTTGAGCGGACAAGCACCATATTCTATATACCAACGAACGTTCTCCATCTGCCAGTTCGCATATAACTCATCCTTCGTGAAGATGTCATACAAGGTCATATCCTTGCGTGCCTCTATGCTCTGGAGATTGCTCGCGAGTTTGAAAAGCCTATATCCGAAGTCGTCGGCATCGATGTTCCGATACACATAACTTTTATCATTGAACAGAGATTCCATAAGACGGGTGTAGTCAAGATGCTGCTTCCTGTAGCTCTGATACTGCGCCCAGACACCCGCCGGCTTCTTCCGTTTCGTCAATAGCTTGTCATCGAAATTCATATAATACATATCATGCTCGCTCGCGTCATGTGTGATATTCAGTTTCGGATTAAGAACCAGCAACTGTTGCAGTTCGTTTTCCATCGACAATATGCAACGTATGACAATCGTACTCTTTGCGTCAATGTCGGCATTGCCCTTGAACACTTCAGGAAAACGTTCATACATACGACGCGCAATATCCTTATGTTGCTGCGCTCCAAGCGGAGAAAGCTCGCCAAGACGCTTGTATGACTCGTCCCACATCACCTTAACACGGCGCAAGACATCCTGTCCTAAGGGTGTCAGTTTGCCTTCACGGTTGGCTGTTTTAAGTATAGTCAACGGCTTATCATACTCATCATCGCCAATGAGATAGCGAGAGCCATGACGGCCGTAATGGCTGATATAGAAAGGCTTGTATCCCTTTGGAGCCGGAGTGAGCGCCTTTTGAGCCGGTCCGGGATATGCCAGATAATTACTTGCAGACAAACACGGGTTCTGCATAATCTCGTCTTTAACCTGTTGTGCACACACCGTTAGGGTCACAACAAAGGCCATAACAAAAATAAAGAATCTTTTCATAAAAGGTGTATTTCAATATATTACTTGACAAAAATAAGAAAAAAACGCTTAACGACCAAACATTCAGCACCTTTCTTTTGCCTAAGTCGTGAATAAAAAGTAACTTTGCGGCAAATTAAGAAACACTTAGAAAATATGAATATATTACTATTAGGAAGTGGAGGAAGGGAACACGCCCTTGCATGGAAGATTGCTCAGAGCAGCAAATGTGATAAACTTTACATCGCTCCGGGTAACGCCGGAACGGCAAATGCGGGCGAGAACGTAGCCATAAAGGCAGACGATTTCGAAGCGTTGAAGGCTTTCTGTGTTGAGAAAAACGTAAATATGGTGGTCGTAGGGCCCGAAGATCCGCTCGTAAAAGGTATATACGATGACTTCAAAAACGATGTACGCACTGCGGCGATACCAGTTATTGGTCCGTCTAAGGCGGGTGCAGTGCTCGAGGGAAGCAAGGATTTTGCAAAAGGATTCATGCAGCGTCATAACATCCCGACTGCAAAATACCAGACATTCGACGGCACAACTGTTGAAGAAGGACTGAAGTTCTTGGAGACATTGGAGGCTCCATACGTACTGAAGGCCGACGGTCTGTGCGCAGGAAAAGGTGTACTAATTCTCCCGACACTCGACGAGGCTAAAACCGAACTGAAGGAAATGCTCGGCGGAATGTTCGGAAACGCATCGGCACAAGTCGTGATAGAAGAGTTCCTGAGCGGTATCGAGTGCTCGGTATTCGTACTCACAGACGGCAAGAACTATAAAATTCTGCCCGAAGCAAAGGACTACAAGCGCATTGGCGAGGGTGATACAGGCCTCAACACAGGTGGTATGGGCAGCGTAACCCCCGTTCCATTCGCAACGAAAGAGTGGATGCAAAAGGTTGAAGACCGCATCATCCGCCCGACGGTAGAGGGTCTTGCCGAGGAAGGCATCGACTACAAAGGATTCATTTTCTTCGGTCTTATCAACGTGAAGGGCGAGCCTATGGTGATAGAATACAACTGCCGTATGGGCGACCCTGAGACGGAGAGCGTAATGTTGCGTCTGAAGAGCGACATTGTAGACCTCTTTGAGGGTGTGGCTAATGGTGACCTTGACAAGCGCATGATAGAGTTCGACGAGCGTGCGGCAGTGTGCGTGATGCTCGTTAGCGGCGGTTATCCACAGGAATACAAGAAAGGTTATCCGATAAAAGGCATTGACAAGGTAGAAGGTTCTATCGTCTTCCACAGTGGAACAGCGCAGAAAGACGGTGAGATCGTGACAGCCGGAGGACGCGTAATCGCCGTTTCGTCATACGGAAAAGACAAGGACGAGGCTCTCGCTAAGTCGTTTGCAGAGGCTCAGAAAATAGAATTTACAGATAAATACTTCCGTTCCGATATCGGAAAAGACTTATAATTCAGTTAACAAGTTAACGAGTAAACGAGTTGACAACTTGTCAACTCGTTTACTTGTCAACTAAAAAGAAATGATAAAACGTTTTCAAAACAAGATAGCGGAAAGCAGAAAGGCCCTCCCCATAGTGTCGGTTCTTTGCGGAGCATTATGGATTTTTGCCGGTCTCCACGACAATACCGTCTGGCCGGTATTCGGATGTGTCGTTCTCGCTACATATCTGATGGTGGAGCTGAACAACACTAATGCGCTTATCCGAATATACAGCCGCATGGTGTCGTGTGCTTTTCTCGTGTTCATGACGATGGCATCGTTCGAATACCGGTCGCTCTCCGAGGCTGTCATTGTGCTGTGCCTCGTAGGCTTCTACCTTGCTTTATTCAAATGTTATCAGGACAATCGGGCCACAGGATGGACCTTCTATGCCTTTCTGTGCCTCGGTTTGGCAAGCGTGATGTCCGTACACGTACTTTTCTATTTGCCTGTTCTATGGATTATCATGGCCTCAAGCCTGCTGTCGATGAGTGCGAAGACATTTTTTGCATCTCTGTTTGGCATCATAACGCCCTATTGGTTTCTCGCTGCTTTCTATGCAATAACAAACGATTTCAACAGTTTCATTCTCCATTTTGAGTCGCTTGCCGAGTTTGGCAAGGTGGCAGACTACACCATTCTCGACACACGGCAAATCGTAACCATATCATTATTGCTCATTTCGGCAATAATCGGCAGCGTACATTTCATAAATACGAGTACCAACGACAAGATAAGGACAAGAAAACTATACGAAATTTTCATAATCATCGACGTCATTTCGTTCATTTTCCTGGCTCTGCAACCACAGCACTACGATATGCTTCTGGGCCTCATCACAATAAACACATCGCCGCTGATAGCGCATTACATATCGCTCACGCGCACGAAAATAACGAATATCGTAACCATCACATTAATCATTCTTGCAATAATAGTAACCGCATATAACACATGGATGCCCTTATTGACATTCTTATAGGCTATGGCTATTGGGGAATGTTCGTTGCGGCATTCCTTGCCGGCAGTTTCTTCCCTTTCAGCAGCGAGGTCGTCATGGTTGCACTGAACGCGGCCGGACTCAACGGTTGGCAACTGATAATTTACGGAACGATGGGCAATGTACTCGGCGGAATCTTCAATTACTGTGTCGGCAGACTCGGAAAAATGGAGTGGATAGAGAAGTATCTGCACGTGAAGAAAGAGAGTCTCGACCGTGCCGAGCGTTTCATGGGCGGACACGGAGCACTCATGGGGTTCTTCTCGTTCCTCCCGTTATTGGGTTCTGCCATCACGATAGTACTCGGACTCACACGCGCCAACATTCCCCTCTCGCTCATCAGCGTTACACTCGGCAAATTTCTTCGCTACGTCCTATTAATCTATGGAGCGAGTTTCCTCGTGTAATCAGAAAACAGTAGCAGGCAGAACATAGTCATTTGGAAACCAATTTTTGATGATATTATAAATAAAAAAAGTCGTAAGCACTGATAAAACAGGAACTTACGACTTTGCTTTGTTGCGGAGGCAGGACTCGAACGTGCGACCTCCAGGTTATGAGCCTGGCGAGCTACCAACTGCTCCACTCCGCGATATTAATCTAACCCTTATCGGATTTGCGTGTGCAAAGGTACTACTTTTCCACGAAACCACCAAATAATAATGCCATTATTTTTATTTTCTCTTTTAATTAAGGCCATAATACGAGTCTTAAACGGACTAAGCTGTGCAGTACTAAGCCCGAAATACTCGAGTACCAAGCCCGAAATACTCGAGTACCACACCCGAAATACTCGAGTACTACACCCAAAATACTCGAGTACTACACCCAAATCACCCAAGTACTACACCCATATATATCTGCCGGATCCATCCCATAAGAAACTATAAATAAAGCCATACGGAAACGGATTTAATGTGTAATTTGTATTAAAATATTTGTATATATAGAAGAAAAACTATACTTTTGCACATAATACTTCTAATGTGCAATACATAAATGCGAGGGAATTAAGAATATGTCAATATCAAAAACAAGACAACATCTCGTTGACGTTGCCAGATTGCTATTTGCAAAAAAAGGCATCGCCAATACTACAATGAACGATATCGCTGTTGCATCAGGAAGAGGCAGACGTACTTTATACACATATTTTAATAGTAAGGAAGATGTATATTACGCTGTTATCGAGTCAGAATTGGAACGTTTATCCGACAAGTTGGACGAGGTAGCGGCCAAAAACATCAGCCCGCAAGACAAGATTATCGAACTTATATATACCCACCTGAGCATGATTAAGGAGACCGTGATGCGTAACGGCAACCTGAGAGCGGAGTTCTTCCGCAACATTTGGATGGTGGAGAAGACGCGCAAGAACTTCGACGAGGATGAGTTGGAACTTTTCCGCAAGGTCTATACCGAAGGAAAAGCCGAGGGAGAGTTTGATATTGAGGACGTAGACCTTGTAGCAGACATCACTCACTATTGTATCAAGGGACTTGAAGTGCCGTTTATTTACGGGCGACTCGGCCACGGACTCACCGAGGAATCTTCGCGTCCGCTGGTTGCGAAAGTCGTTTACGGAGCTTTGGGCAAGGGTGGAATGAAATAAGAGAATACATTATATATAATAAATAGGTGAAAAATGCGTTATATATAAGATATTCGCATTTGACGAAGAATAAGAAATAGTAATATAAAAAACATACAAAGAAAATGGGATTATTAACAGGTAAGACTGCACTGATTACAGGTGCAGCACGCGGTATCGGTAAAGCTATCGCACTGAAATTTGCAGAAGAAGGGGCAAACATCGCATTCACAGACCTTGTTATCGATGAGAACGGCAAGGCTACTGAGAGCGAAATCATGGCTAAAGGCGTAAAGGCAAAGGGTTATGCAAGCAACGCTGCCGACTTTGCACAGACAGAAGAGGTTGTAAAACAGGTGAAGGAAGAGTTTGGCTCTGTTGATATCCTCGTTAACAACGCTGGTATCACGAAGGACGGACTCATGCTCCGTATGACCGAGGCACAGTGGGACGCTGTCATCGCAGTCAACTTGAAGTCAGCATTCAACTTCATCCACGCTTGCGTTCCGGTAATGATGCGCCAGCGCGGCGGTTCTATCATCAATATGGCATCTGTTGTCGGTGTTCACGGTAATGCAGGTCAGGCAAACTACGCAGCTTCAAAAGCAGGACTCATCGCTCTCGCAAAGAGTATCGGACAGGAGATGGGACCGAAGGGTATCCGTGCCAACGCAATAGCTCCGGGCTTCATCGACACAGCAATGACTCAGGCTCTGCCGGACGACATCCGCAAGGAATGGATCAACAAGATACCTCTCCGCCGTGGCGGTAACGTAGAGGATATCGCCAATGTCGCTACATTCTTGGCTTCAGATATGTCAAGCTATATCAGCGGACAGGTGATTCAGGTTGATGGCGGTATGAATATGTAATATCCGAAATAATACAAGTGAAGCATAAAAGACCACTGAAGACATCGTCTGACCGCGGCTTTTATACTTCACTTTTTTGTTTTTATCATGATTCCACTTTACGAAGACAATCATATAATTATCGTTTCCAAGCAGAGCGGAGAGATTGTTCAGGGAGATAAGACTGGCGATGTGCCTCTGTCGGAAACGGTTAAGAAATACATCAAGGAGCTTCATTGCAAACCGGGAAATGTGTTTCTCGGTGTCGTGCATCGCCTCGACCGTCCCGTTTCGGGCGTGGTTGTCTTTGCAAAAACATCCAAAGCTCTTGGCAGACTAAACGAAATGTTTCGTTCCGGCGATGTACACAAAACTTATTGGGCCATCGTACAGAACCGTCCGCCAAAAGATGAGGACACCCTGACCGACTGGCTGGTGCGCAACGAGAAGCAAAACAAGAGTTATGTGCGACACTCTGAAGGCAACGGAGCGAAGAAAGCGGTGCTGGATTACCGCATTATCGGCACGTCGGACAGATACACCTTAGTTGAGGTCAACCTGAAAACAGGCAGGCATCATCAGATAAGATGCCAACTGGCAAACATTGGTTGTCCGATAAAAGGAGACTTGAAATACGGTGCGCGCCGCTCAAATCCGGACGGAAGCATATCGCTTTTAGCACGGAAAGTGGAGTTTATACATCCGGTTTCCAAACAGGAAATTTCCGTAATCGCGCCCCTCCCCAATGATAATCTATGGAAGGCCATAACAGACGGGCTATGAGAAGAAAAATTATAAATTGGTTTGCCATCTTATTACTAACGCCGATAGTACTTTTTCTACTGTTGGCTATTCTTCTTTATATACCACCCGTACAGAATTGGGCCGTCAAGCAAGTGGCATCATACGCCTCTGGCAAGACGGGAATGGACATCTCGGTCGACAACGTACACCTCGCCTTTCCTCTCGATCTGAAGATTGAGGGCTTCAAGATGATACAGCCTAATGACTCTTTGCCACAAGTGAAAGACACAGTTGCCGACGTCCGCAAACTGATTGTTGACATACAGGCCATGCCTCTGCTGAAAAGCAAAGTCGAAATAGATGCCCTTGAATTTACAGACACAAAGGTTAACACGACAAACTTCATCCCGTCGGCACGCATTAAAGGCCGTTTAGGGCGACTTTATCTGCAAAGTCACGGCATAGACATAAGCAAAGAGAGCGTAAGAGTGAACACGGCGAAGATTGAACAGGCCCAAATCGACATTGCACTGAGCGATACAGTACCGCCGGACACGACCGAAAGCAAGGCTGACTGGAAAATAAACATCGACAAAATAGACCTCTCCGCTACCGATTTCACACTGCATCTGCCAGGCGACACGATGTCGATACACACCAATATGGACAAGGCCACGGCGAAATCGGCCTACCTCGGACTGAAAGACGGCATATATAAAGTAGGAACTCTCGACTGGCACGGCGGTGAACTGAACTACGACATGAACTATGTGGCCCATTCCAAAGGCTTCGATGCGAGCCATATAGCCATGACGGACATATTTCTCGGAGTCGATTTTTTTGTTTTTGACTCCCCATATATTAATATGTACGTGCGCGCTATGCAATGTAACGAGAAGAGTGGGCTTCAAATCGACAGCTTCAAAGGGCATTTCGCAATGGATTCCAAACGAATTTCCCTGCCAGACATTACCTTAAAGACTCCATATACGACACTATCGGCAGACTTCCGTATGGATATGAACGCCTTTAGCGACACCAATCCGGGTAATCTATATGCTCAGATTGACGGTGCGATAGGCTTCCAAGACATAACAAAATTTGCCCCCGGCTTACCGACTTCTTTGGCAAAGAACTTTCCCCGTTATCCGATTGAGATAAAGGGGAAGGCAGAAGGCAACCTCAAATACATCACTTTCAAGAATCTTAATCTTAATATCCCGACCTCATTACGCCTCTTTGCAAACGGCTGGATGGCCAATCCAACCGACATGGAGCGTATGCGCATGGACGTGAAGCTGAAAGGGCATACCGGAAACTTGGCATTTGTAACGGCAATGCTGCCAGATGATGTGCGTAAGACCATCCGTCTGCCTCAAGGAATAGATATTGACGGAAGGATAAAAGCCAACCGTTCGGCATACACGGCAAACCTTAATGCGGGTGAAGGTGGCGGAACGCTGCGTCTCATCGGCACAATCGACACTAAGACAATGGCCTATGACGTCAAGGCGAAGGCCTCACGACTGCCTTTACAGCACTTCCTGCCAAATATGGGACTGTCGCCTTTCACCGGCGAAATAGCCATGCACGGCAAAGGAACCGACTTCCTTTCGCCACAAACCGGCCTCACTCTCACCGCCGACATTCGCGATTTCAAGTACGACCGCTACCAACTTGGCGGCATACGCAGTAATGTAAACCTGCGGAACGGTAAGATTTATGCGAAAGTGGATAGCCGGAGTAATATGTTCGGAGGCCACTTTACCGTTGGAGGAACGTTCAAACGCAATAATATAGACGTTACTTTCAAAGGAAACGTAACCAATGCCGACCTCAAAACACTCGGTATTGCAGACAAGAAATATCTTGTTTCCACAGATGCCGACCTGCATATAAAATCCAACCTTAGCAATTATCATTATGTAAACGGGCATATTGGCGAGCTTTCCGTACGTGAGTTGCGTGGAAAGAACGATGTGATTCCACTCGCTGACGGAGACTTTGACATTCACGGCACAATGCAGCGAGGCGTGCTTGCTGCCAACTTCAACGGCAGAATAGACCGCGCCGACCTCTATCAGCTTGGAGCTTTCGATACCCCTTTGGCTTTATCCGTATGTGCAGATGTTGATATCAAGTCTGATTTACGAAGTTCCTACGCCGTGCGGGGCCTTATCGGCGACGTAACTTTGGACGACAATAAGCGCAAATACGAGGCACACGATATGGCACTCGATATTCTTACGCGCCGCGACACGACATACGCAAAGATTAACAGTGGCGATTTCTACCTCGATTTCAATGCAAAAGACGGCTATGAGAAAATGGGCAGGCAAATCCAAGCCCTATCCAAGAACATCGGAAAGCAGCTTGACAACAAGCATTTAGTGCTGAGTGAGTTGCGGAAACAGCTTCCGGACGCCCACATCGCACTACTCAGCGGAGACAACAATTTGCTAACAACTCTGCTAAAACACTACGGATATACATTCAACGGAGCAAATCTCGAATTTACGTCATCCCCTTCCATCGGGCTGAATGGCAAGGGTTACATTTCATCGATGTCTCTGTTAAAAGACAGCGTTACCCTCGATTCGGTTTATCTGGCTCTCGAATCAGACACAAGCCGCCTCAACTACGATGTGCGCATACTCAATAACCGCAACAACGCATATCCTTTTAAGGGGCTGCTGAATGGCTATTTGCACGAAAAGGGATTGCGCACAAACGCTAAGATTGTCGATGCAAACAATAAAACCGGCCTCGATGTCGGACTTCTTGCTAATGTTACAGAGCGTGGAGTGTACCTAAATCTTGCATCGGCAACGAATATTATCGGTTACAAAGAGTTCCACGTAAACGACAGCAACTATATTTTCATGGGTAAAGACCACCGTGTCTCGGCAAACATGAGGCTGCACTCAGACGACGGTGCGGGTGCTTACATCTACACAGACGACAGCGACATGACCGCATTGCAGAACATAACGCTGTCCATGCACCGCTTCGAGCTTGAGAAAGTATTCTCCGTTCTGCCATATATGCCGCGTGTTTCGGGAGTCCTCGACGGCGACTTCCACGTGGTGCAGACACCGGAAGACCTGACCGTTTCGAGCGACCTTACCGTAAGCAAGCTCGTCTACGAGGGCAATCCGATGGGCGATGTCGGCAGTCAGCTCGTATATATGCCTCTTGCGGACGGTACTCACTACGTCGATGCCATCATAACAAGGGACAATATAGAAATCGGTACGCTCAACGGTACATACGATTCAAAGGACGACGGCAACCTCGATGCGAAGTTCACACTCGCCCGTTTCCCGCTAAACTACATCAACGGATTCATCCCCGACCAGATTGTCGGACTTGATGGAGTCGGTGACGGCGAACTGACAGTGAACGGACCGCTCGGCAAACTCGACATAAACGGCGAGGTCTACCTTGATTCATGCTACCTATACAGCACTCCTTACGGTGTAAGAATGCGGTTCGCCAACGACCCTGTGCGCATACAGAACAGCAAACTGTTGTTCGAGAACTTCGAGATGTATGCCAACAACGACAGCCCGTTGAACATCCAGGGCGCGCTCGACTTTTCTGATATGGAGAATATGAACCTCGATGTGCGCATGAAAGCCGAAAATTTCTTGCTCATTGATGCTAAAGAAACAGCGCGTTCCGAAGTCTACGGCAAGGCATACGTAAACTATCTCGGCACGATGAAAGGCCCGCTCAACCGTCTTACCATGCTCGGCAAGCTCGACATTCTCGGCGGAACAGACATGACATATATGCTGCGGGAATCGGCTCTCACAACAGACAGTCAGATGGACGACCTCATCAAGTTCACGAACTTCAGCGATACGATACCCGAAACGGTCAAAGTGCGACCCGACATGGGCGGATTTACGATGGCCATGGGCATTGAAATAGACGAGCAGGCGCACATTGTTTGCGCGCTGAACGCTGACCATTCCAACTATATCGACCTCATCGGCGGTGGCAACCTGCGTATGCTCTTCAACTCGGCAAGCGATTTCCAACTCTTCGGGCGCTACACCCTCAGCTCGGGAGAAATGAAATACTCGCTGCCAGTCATTCCGCTGCACACCTTCAACATCAAGGACGGAAGCTACATCGAGTTCCTCGGCGACCCGTATAATCCTACGTTGAACATCACAGCTACAGAAAACCTAAAGGCAAACGTGGCCGACGGCTCGTCATCCGGCAAGATTGTCGACTTTGAATGTGGCGTAAGCATCACACAAACAATGTCAAAGCCGTGGATAGAGTTCATCATCAACACGCCGGAAGATATGCAGATGCAGAACGAACTGAACATGAAGAGCAAGGAAGAACGCGGCAAACTCGCTGTTTCCATGCTTGCTTCGGGAATGTATTTAGGCGAAGGCGGAGGTACGACAAACTCCGCAATGAGCGGCGCATTGGCTTCGTTCATGCAAAGCGAGATAAATAATATCACCGGAAGCGCGCTGCGTTCGATGGGACTTGACCTCTCCGCAAACCTCGAGACATCCACCGATGCGGCCGGAGCGTTGCACACCGACTACACATTCAAGTTCTCTAAGCAGCTTCTCAACAACCGTTTGCGCATCATGATGGGCGGACGCGTGTCGACAGGAAGCGAGGCGGCAGGCGATAACGGAGCGTTCTTCGACAACTTCTCGATGGAATACCGCCTCAACAAGAACGAGACTCAGTATCTGAAGCTCTTCTATGAGCGCGAGGCATACGACTGGTTAGAAGGCAATATCAGTCAGTTTGGCGCAGGTTTTATGTGGAAACGCAAGCTCGAAAAGCTGAGCGACATCTTCCGATTCAAGAAGAAAGCACCGGCACCTCCGGCAAATGAACAGAAAAAAGACACACTCGTAACTTTCATAAATGAAAAGAAATAAACACATATCAATAATAGCTATACTGCTGATAAGCGCGGTTGTCATCACGTCGTGCTCCACAACGAGTGCCATTCCCGACGGCGAACAGTTATACACGGGTATGAAATCGACCAAATACGAGAACTACGAGAAGAACGATCACTTCATTACTACGCAGGAAGAACTCGAATACGTGCTTGCGACAAAGCCAAACGCGGCTCTCTTCGGCAGCTCAACATACCGCTCCCCCTTCCCCATCGGCTTATGGATATGGAACGCGTTCAGCAACGACAGCACCGCTTTCAGCCGCTGGATAACAAGGGCTTTCGGCACAAAGCCGGTGCTTATGAGTCATGTCAACCCCGAGCTGCGCGTCTCCGTGGGCGAGAATATGCTGCGGAAACGCGGCTATTTCAACGGCAAGATAAACTTTGAGACACTGCCACAAAGCAATCCTAAGAAAAGCAAGTTAGCCTATAAAGTTGATTTGGGGCACTTGTGGACCGTCGACAGCATCAGTTATATAAACTTCCCGGCCGCTACCGACAGCGTGATGAATGCCAACATCAGCGACACCTATATAAAGAAAGGTGACCCGTTCGATATATCCGAACTCGAAAACGAGCGTCTGCGCATAGCCGATCTGTTCCGCGATAACGGATATTATTACTACGACAAGAACAACGCATCATATCTCGCAGACACCGTTTCCGTTCCCGGGAAAGTACAGCTACGCCTGCAAATGCTTGAGCAGGACGACATAAAAGCCACACACGAGTGGTATATAGGCAACGTGGTAGTTAACTTTCGCAAGACATTCAACGAGAAACTCGACAGCACACGCCACACGAGAAACTTCACCGTGAACTATAACGGCAAGCGGATGCCCGTGCGTATGCGTGTACTTCGCAACAACCTGAAGCTACGCGCCAAGCAGCTATACAGCAGGGAGAAGCACGAAGAGTCGCAAAAGCTGCTCAACAGCACCGGACTATTCACCACCACCACGTTCACCTTCACTCCTCGCGACACCACTGCCGCCTGCAATATCCTCGACATGAACCTGAATTGCGTCTTCGACAAGCCCTACGACTTCTACGTCGAAGCATATGGCAAAGGCAAGACGAGCGGCAAATACGGTCCGGAAGTAGTGGTCGGTCTCACCCGCCGCAACGCTTTCAGAGGCGGAGAGCTGCTCGACATCAACCTGCACGGCTCGTATGAGTGGCAGACGGGACACAGTTCGGAAGGCACAAGCAGCGGCATCAACTCTTACGAGTATGGCGGTGAGGCATCAATACACTTCCCGCGAATACTTAACCCTATCTCCTTGTTATTCAAGAAGAAACGTACATCAAGGGCTAACGCCAACGGCAACAGACCCCGCAGACGCAGAACACGCTACTACGACACGCCATCTACCGTCGTAAAAGCTGCGATGAACACGATAAACCGCGCCACGTATTTCAAACGGCACATCGTTTCGGGAGAAATACGCTATAACTGGCGCAAGACAGCACAGACCTCTTTTGAGTTTACCCCGCTCAGTCTTGCATACGAATACATGAACCAGAAGACCGACTCTTTCATGCGTCTGCAAGAGCAGCACCCGTATCTGAAGGTCTCGATGGCCGACCAGTTCATCCCTAAGATGTCGTTCTCCCACTCTTATCACAGCCCCGAGTCATACCGAAGTCCTATCAGTTGGTGGACCACCGTAAGCGAGGCATCCAACATTCTCGCCGCGGGCTACGCCGCATTCGGCAAAGACTGGAGCGAAAAGAACAAGGAACTGTTCAAGAATCCGTTCGCTCAATTCCTCAAACTTGAAACAAACTTCACCAAGACATGGCGGCTCACCGAACACTCCTCTATCGCGGCCCACGTCAACGGCGGCGTGATCTGGTCGTATGGAAACTCAGTTGTCGCGCCATATACTGAGCAATTCTACGCCGGAGGAGCCAACACAATACGCGCTTTCAACGTGCGGAGCATCGGACCAGGCAAGTATAGGCCTGCCGACAACCTGTCGTCGTATGTAGAACAGACCGGCGACATCAAGTTCCTCGCCAACATAGAATACCGTCCGCGCCTTTTCGGCAAGATGTACGGTGCCATTTTCATCGACGCCGGCAATGTCTGGGCGATGAAAGAAGACGACAACCGTCCCGGAGCTAAGTTCAAATTCGGCAATATGTTCAAGGAGCTTGCCGTCGGAACGGGCGTCGGACTACGTTATGATTTGTCGTTCTTCATCATCCGTCTTGACTGGGGTATCGGCCTGCACGTGCCTTACGAGACCGGAAGAAGCGGCTTCTACAACATCGGCCACTTCAACGATGCACAGACTTTGCACCTTGCTATTGGTCTGCCGTTCTAAGAAATAAACACTAAAAGCATAAACATTAAATAATTAAACACCTAAATTTAACAACAAATGAAAAGACTTTCAACATTCATTCTCATGCTTATGGCATATTCAGCCATATTCGCACAGCAGGCATTGTGGGGAACACAACCGACAGTATCTCCACAAGTGAACAACGACAACACCGTAACTTTCCGACTAAAAGCACCAAAAGCCGTGAAGGTACAGGTTACGGGCGACTTCCTACCGACACAGGAAATCACGACAGAATACGGCAAAATGAACATTCCGGGGACTGCCGATCTGACGGAAACGAAGGATGGCGTATGGGAATATACCACCACGGAACCGCTGAAACCGGAACTATACGGCTACTCGTTCATCGTTGACGGACTACGGACCAATGACCCGAGCAACGTTTATCTGACGCGCGACATCTCCACTCTCACCAATATATTTATAATAGGTGGCGACCGAGCCGACCTGTATAAAGTGTGCGACGTCCCCCACGGAACCGTCTCGAAGATATGGTATGACAGTCCTAAGCTCGGAATGAAACGCCGCATGACGGTATATACGCCTGCCGGCTACGAGACGAGCGGCAAGCGCTACCCCGTGCTCTACCTGCTCCACGGAATGGGAGGCGACGAAAATGCCTGGTCGGAGCTTGGCCGTGCCACGCAGATATTAGACAACTTGATAGCTCAGGGCAAGGCTAAGCCGATGATAGTGGTGATGACTAACGGCAACGCATCGCAGGAAGCCGCTCCGGGCGAAACTCATTTCGGACTCACTCCCCCCACCACGCAATTGCCTAAGACAATGGACGGCAGTTTTGAGAGTGCATTTTCCGATGTCGTTAAGTTCACAGACAAGACTTTCCGCACGCAGCGCAACAAGCTGGGACGGGCCATTGCAGGACTGTCGATGGGCGGTTTCCATTCGCTGCACATCTCCGCCAACAATCCCGATATGTTCGATTACGTAGGCCTTTTCTCGGCAGCCATATTGCCGCGCGACGGTGTTTCCTCGCCGATATACACCAACACCGAGGCAAAAATCAAGACACAGTTCGCCAAAAAGCCACGCCTCTACTGGATAGCCATCGGCGACAAGGATTTCCTTTATCAAGCAAACAGCGACTATCGCAAGCTCCTCGACAAGAACGGATGCAAGTATGAGTACTTTGAAACTGGCGAGGGACACATCTGGAAGAACTGGAGAATATACCTTTCAGAATTTGCTCCGAAGCTCTTCAGATAAGCGTTGAAGGCCTAAGTTGGCCACTTGATTTTGTTACAAGGGCCTTGGTAATCTCATTACCACAGTCCGGTAATCGCGTTACCGGGCTGTGGTAACAAAAAAACTTCACACAATCCGTGTTATTTCGGCCTTTCAGGAATGTCGTTTACGGATTAATTTATTAACTTTGCAAAAGATTTGCACAATCTTTGCAACATCATTATAATCTTTTAAAATATATCAACTAATTATGAAACCGACATTATTACTCCTTGCAGCAGGTATGGGTAGCCGTTACGGTGGCTTGAAACAGTTAGACGGATTAGGCCCCAACGGTGAGACAATCATGGACTATTCAATCTACGATGCCGTGAAAGCAGGCTTCGGAAAGATTGTATTCGTTATCCGCAAAGACTTTGAACAGGATTTCCGCGAGAAGATTTTGGCAAAATATGAGGGGCACGTGCCAGCCGAACTGGTATTCCAGAGCCTTGACGCCCTGCCCGAAGGATTCAACGTTCCCGAAGGAAGAGAGAAACCGTGGGGCACAAACCACGCCGTGCTGATGGCGAAAGACGTCATCAAAGAGCCGTTCTTAGTTATCAACTGCGACGACTTCTACAACCGCGATGCCTTTATGGTAATCGGGAAGTTCCTTGCAGACCTGCCCGAAGACAGCAAGAACCGCTACGCTATGGTGGGCTTCCGCGTAGGAAACACACTGTCTGAAAACGGAACGGTGGCTCGCGGCATCTGCTCTAAGGATGCAGAAGGCAACCTGACAACCGTTGTTGAGCGCACGGAAATCATGCGCGTGAACGGTCCGGTATGCTATAAGGACGAACAAGGCGAATGGGTTCCGGTAGAGGACAACACTCCGGTATCTATGAATATGTGGGGATTCACTCCCGACTACTTCGAGTATAGCGAGGCTTACTTCAAGGAGTTCCTCTCTGATCCGAAGAATATGGAGAATCTGAAGGCCGAGTTCTTCATCCCGCTGATGGTGAACAAGCTCATCAACGACAAGACCGCGACGGTGAATGTACTCGACACAACGAGCAAATGGTTTGGCGTCACATACGCAGCCGACCGCGATGACGTTGTTGCCCGCATTCAGAAACTCATCGACGAAGGCGTTTATCCAAACAAACTGTTCTAAAACAGCAATGTAAGTAAGTGGAAAAAGGCAAGAGAATACAGCAAAGCCTGCCGGAGAATGGCTTGCCGGAGCTGGGCAAAATGTATTCTCCTGCCTTTTTCGTTGTCTTGAAACTATACATATTTCACAAAAAATGAACTTAGAAATACTGTCGGAAGCCGACATCCGCAAGCTGTGTGAACTCATAAGCAATACCCAAAACATCGTCATTTGCGGTCATAAGTCACCCGACGGCGATGCCATAGGCTCGTCATTGGCTTGGGCCGACTATCTCAGTCAACAGGGGAAGTCGCCCGTTGTGATAATGCCCGACGCCTATCCCGACTTCCTGCAATGGCTGCCCGGTACGGAAAAGATTTTGCGCTACGACAAAAAGCCCGACGAAGTGGCCGAAGCCTTCAACAAAGCCGACCTCGTTTGCTGCCTCGACTTCAACTCTCCGACACGCACGGACGAGTTGCAGGAGGTGCTGGACAACTGCGCCGCGCCGAAATTGCTTATCGACCATCACCTCACGCCCGACATCGACGCAGTCCTAAGCATTTCCCATCCGGAGATGAGCAGCACAAGTGAGCTGGTGTTCGACATTATCCGGCAGCTCGACGGCTACGAAGCCATGACCGAACAGACGGCGGTATGCATCTACTGCGGCATGATGACAGACACTGGCGGTTTCACATACAACAGCACACGGCCGGAGATTTTCTATATCATCAGCCAACTTTTAGCGAAAGGAATAGACAAGGACAAGATATATAATAAGGTGTATCACACGCTCAGTACATCGTGTATGAAGTTGCGCTCGTATGTAATCTACCACAAAATGCACGTTGTGGAGAAGTTGCACGCGTCTTACTTCACCATCACCAAAGGCGAGATGCGCCGTTTCCGCTTCATGAAAGGCGATGCCGAAGGACTGGTGAATGAGCCGTTGCGCATAAAAGGCATGAAGCTGTCCATCTCCTTGCGAGAAGATACGGAACGTCCGAACCTCATACTCGTAAGTCTGCGCTCATCATGCGGATTCCACTGTGAGCCTATGGCACGCCGGTTCTTCAACGGAGGAGGCCACGAGGACGCGGCCGGAGGCAAGCTGTTCTGCTCCATCGAAGAGGCTGAACAAACGGCAATCAAGGCAATTCTGGCATTCAAAGAGGAGCTGAGCGGAAAATAGAAAGAGTGCCTTAAAGGAATAAGAGGAGTTAAAAGGAGATAAAGGACACTTGTTTTGTTGCTGCTTTGCCAATCTTTTACTACCTTTGCAACACCATATCATAAAATGAAAATAACAGAATGAAAAAATTAATCTTTATGGCTCTGGCCGTTATGGGACTTGCGATGATGGTTTCATGTGATGATGATGAGACTTACGCAGACCAGAAAGAGAGAGAGCGCGACGCCATCAATGCTTACATAGTAAAGGAGGGAATAAACGTAATCAGCGAAGCACAATTTGCAAATCAAGGTAACACAACCGACCTCGAAAAGAACGAATATGTGCTGTTCGAGACAACTGGCGTTTATATGCAGATTGTAAGGGAAGGCTGCGGTGAAAAATTGAAGAATGGAGAGACGGCAACGGTATTGTGCCGCTTCGATGAGCGCAACCTGCTTACGGACACTCTGCAACTCAGCAACAATAATCTTTATTGGTCGGCCATTGTCGACAAGATGACCGTTAACAACACCAGCGGAACATTCACCGCATGGTATGATTCTTCTTCAAGTCTCATGTACTCGTATTATGGCGGCGGTTCGACTTCTGTTCCAAGCGGATGGCTCGTGCCACTCACTTATATAAAGGTGGGACGCCCATCGGCTCCGGATGAGAAGATTGCGAAAGTGAACATCATCGTGCCGCATACGCAGGGACATTATTACGCCTCAATGAACGTATATCCGTGCCTGTACACCATCACTTACGAACGGGGACGATAACCTGAAACGCATTAACAAATAAGAATATGACACTTATTAAATCTATCTCCGGTATCCGTGGAACCATCGGAGGACAGGCGGGAGATACTCTGAACCCGCTGGATATAGTAAAATTCACATCGGCTTACGCTACGTTCATTGGCCGCAACTACAACGGCGAGGGTCGCATGAAGATTGTTGTAGGCCGCGATGCACGCATCTCGGGTGAGATGGTGAAGAACGTTGTGTGCGGAACGCTCATGGGAATGGGCTGCGATGTGATAAACATCGGACTGGCTACAACGCCTACAACAGAATTGGCGGTGCGCATGAGCGGTGCTGCCGGCGGAATCATCATCACGGCTTCGCACAACCCGCGCCACTGGAATGCGCTGAAACTGCTCAACGCCGAGGGCGAATTTCTTACTAAAGACAACGGCAACGAGGTGCTCGACATTGCAGCGAAAGAAGATTTCGACTATGCGGATGTGGACAATCTCGGCTCATATACAGAAGACAACACATTCGACGAGAAGCACATTGACAGCGTGATGGATCTGCAACTCGTTGATGCGGAGGCTATAAAGAAAGCGCATTTCAAGGTGTGCGTAGACTCCATCAACTCTGTTGGAGGTGTCATTCTGCCAAAATTGCTCGAGCGTCTGGGCGTGGAATATAAGTTCTTGAACGGTGAACCGACCGGCGATTTCGCCCATAATCCGGAACCGTTGGAGAAGAATCTCACGGGCATCATGGACGAACTGAAGAACGGTGGATATGATCTCGGCATCGTTGTCGACCCGGATGTCGACCGTTTAGCGTTCATCTGCGAGGACGGCAGGATGTTTGGAGAGGAATATACGCTTGTGAGCGTGGCCGACTATGTGCTCTCTCACACACCAGGAAACACTGTCAGCAACCTCAGTTCTACCCGCGCGCTGCGCGATGTGACAGAGAAACACGGAGGGAAATATACCGCTGCAGCCGTTGGAGAGGTTAACGTAACGACTAAGATGAAGGAGGTTGGAGCCGTAATCGGCGGCGAAGGCAACGGAGGAGTTATCTATCCAGAAAGCCACTACGGCCGCGATGCACTTGTAGGCATTGCCCTTTTCCTCAGTTCTCTGGCTCAGAAGGGATGCAAGGTGAGCGAGTTGCGTGCCACATTCCCTGAGTATTGCATAGCCAAGAACCGCATCGACCTCACTCCTTCTACCGATGTTGCGGCGATCTTGCGCAAGGTTAAGGAGATGTATAGTGTTCCGACATCCGATGGTGTCCTGCCTGTCGTGAATAACATCGACGGTGTGAAGATTGATTTCCCCGACAAGTGGGTTCATCTGCGCGCCTCAAACACCGAGCCGATCATCCGTGTTTACAGCGAGGCTGCCACGATGGAAGAGGCCGACGCGCTGGGCAAGAAGCTCATGCAGGTGGTGTATGATATGCAGGGAGCATGAGAGCAGTTGACAGTTTTGAGTTCTTAGTGTTAAGTTGAGAACTTAAGCACCTATATAATATAAAGATTAAGGTTTAGAGTTTAATGTAATATACCTGTTTGTGGCATATTCATTGCGAACTCTAAACCTTAATCTTTTTTCGTTTTATCCCCATTAAAGTTCCACTAAATCATTATTCTATAGGCGGTCACCAAATGGTTGCCGGCAGTATCCACGGCCGAAATACTCGAGTACTGAAGCCGGAATACTCGAGTATTTAAGCCTGAATTACTCCAGTACTAAAGCAGAAATACTCCAGTACTAAAGCAGAAATACTCCAGTACTAAAGCAGAAATACTCCAGTACCGAACGAGGAATACTCCAGTACTAAAGCCTAAATAGGCGCTAAAAGCAAGATAGCTCCCAACAGGAAGATAAAAAAATCCATTCTCAATTGTCTGATGTTTGGGAAAGACAATAAAGAATGGAATAAACGAAATAATATAATTCTGCTTTTAATCGAATATCTTAAACTCGTAGCCTTGTAGTTTCAACCATTTAATAGCCTCCGGAAGGGCATAATGCAACTTGTCAATGCTCTTTAATGAATCGTGGAAGGTAATGATGGAACCGTTGCGGACATAGCGTTTCACGTTGTTGAGGACATCGTCGGCAGTCATCCACTTTGAATAATCGCGCGTCACGAGGTCCCACATTATTATCTTATAGTATTTGTTCAGCCACCAATATTCGCTATGACGCATCCATCCGTGAGGCGGACGGAACAGATGCGACTTTATCAACGCATTAGCTTTCTGTGCGTTTACGGCGTAAGTAATAGCCCAGTGCTTGAAAGCCCCGATATGATTGTAAGTGTGATTGCCCACCTGATGGCCTGCCGCAACAATCTGCTCATATAATTCCGGATATTTACGGACGTTATCGCCCACCATAAAGAAAGTGGCCTTTATCCCGAAATCCTCAAGGGTTTTCAGGATAAAGGGCGTACTTTGCGGTATCGGGCCGTCATCGAAGGTCAGATATACCGACCTGTCGTTCGGGTCCATGCGCCATATCGCTTTAGGGTACAGCCATCTCAGCCATTTCGACGGTTGCTCTATAAACATATTACATCTGCATTTGAGGCATTGCTCCGCCTTTCTTCTGATAATGGTCTATAAGCCCGGCAAGCTCTTCCTCGCGTTTCTTGCTCCAAGACGAATCTACAGCATCACCATAATGGATGAGGTTTGTCATTATCTGGAAGTGAAGCATACATTCATTTTGCGACATTGCGAAGCCGCGTCCGCCAAGCGACAGATACCAGTCGGCATACTGACGGGAGTTCTTCCACAGCTTTTCGAGGATGTATTTAGCACGGTCTTTCTTTCCAAGTACAGTGTATGCCTGCACCATATCGGCAGCACCACTCATGTAATTATACGGAACATTGTACTCCGGAATTTCCTTTTCGGCCTTTTGCAATACCTTCAACGCTTTGGCATCCTTATTCTCTGACAGCAGTTGCAATGCCAACTGAGCCATCAGGCGGCGGTGGGTGTAACACATTCGCATCACGGTCTCGTCGAGATAGATACCCTTTGTGCTCAATCCACCGAACTTAAAGCGGTTCATTACGGCATCATACGTCTTCTCGGAATCGAAGTTCTTCGCCCCTTCTACGTTTGTCGTGAACGGCGTGATGCGGTTTACGAGTCCTTCCTGCACGAAATTGTCGCCCAAATTCATGTAGTTGTCTGAGCCAACGGTAAGGGCAACATATATAGGACGGCTCCAGTTGCAGTTAGCAATCATCTCGAGCATCATCAAATCGCCCTTATACAAGGCCTGTTTTCCCTTCAAAGAGATAACCATACGGTCAGGAATAGAGTCGGAAGCCATAAGCATTCCGCTCTTCTTCACAGCCTCTTTGTCTATCGTCAGATAGATAGTATCTGTCGGTATCACGTGCGTCTCATTGGTGCGGGAGCGTGCCCAGTACTTCAAGATGTTCTTCAATTCAAACGGCTCGTCTCCAAACATCTTCTTAGCCTGCTCCGGTTCTTCCGAATAGATACGCTTTATCTCGTCCTTCAGACTTGGGTCTACCGGCACATATTCGTTAGTTCCCGATACATAATCAAGACGTGGCCAACTTATTGGCAACGATGGAGAATCGTATGCCGGGCGTTTCATCTGGTCGATATACCAGTCTGTCTGCAAATAAGAGAGATTGCAGACGCGTGCATCAGTTCTCACGCCCTCCACTTCCTGATTATACCAAAGCGGGAATGTGTCGTTATCACCGTTTGTATAAATGATAGGATTGCCTGTCTGCTGCAATGACATGAGGTAGTTCTGCCCGAAATCACGACACGTGTAACGCCCGCTGCGGTCATGGTCGTCCCATGTCTGCGAAGCCATCTGTATTGGGATGAGTAATGCAAGGAGCGAAACGACAGACGAAACGAGAACTCCGTTGAGCTTGAACTTCTTCAGCCAGTCGATGATTGCAGCCACTCCAAGACCGCACCATATAGCGTAAGCATAGAAAGAACCGGCATACGCATAGTCGCGTTCACGCGGTTGTGAAGGTGTTTGGTTAAGGTAAATGACGATAGCGAGACCCGTCATGAAGAACAAGAAGAACACAACCCAGAACTGCTTTATGCCGCGCTTGCCGCGCCAAGCCTGCCAGAAGAGTCCGATAAGACCGAGAATGAGCGGCAAGCAATAGAAGACGTTATGTCCTTTATTCTCACGCAGCTCGTCGGGGAGCTTGCTCTGGTCGCCATACATAGCGTTATCTATAAACGGAATACCTGTAATCCAGTTGCCATGCTCAGCCTCGCCGTTGCCCTGAATATCATTCTGTCGGCCGGCAAAGTTCCACATGAAGTAGCGCCAATACATGAAGTTGCACTGGTATGAAAGGAAGAACTTGATGTTCTCAAGTTGTGTAGGCATCTTCACGCCATCAACATCATGTCCTTCTATGCCTCCCATCCACGACTCATAATTAGCTGCATGAGAGGAATCATGCATACGCGGGAAGAGCATATTCTGAGCGTATTTGTACTTATTCTTATTCCTTACTATGAAATAAGAATCCGGCTCATCGGCCGAAGCCTTTTCCTTACGCTCATAAACCGGTGCTCCTTCGGTAAATTCATAATGCGTTCCGTCTTCCGAAATAGCCGGCTCGGAGGTGTAAGCCTGTCCATAAAGCAACGGACGGTCGCCATACTGGTCGCGGCTGAGATAGTTTCCGAGCGTGAAGATATCCTCCGGAGAGTTCTGGTCCATCGGCGGATTGGCCGAAGAACGTATCACGATGACTGCGTATGTAGAGTAACCAATCATCAACATGAGCATACACAGCAACATTGTGTTCTTTACTCGTGCGCTGACGATAGCTTTACCGCCTTTCGTAATGCGCAAGACAATCCACAAACCGCAAAGAACCACAGCTCCGATGAAGAACGCGCTCCATCCGAAACCATAAAAAGGAATACCAAGCATACCCACCGACGCACAGAAAGCGATGTTTTGGCGCAATGTGCTTTTGCAAGTATAAGTCTCATATATCGCCCATATTACAATGCCGACGAGGAGTATCAGATAGATTATCACGCCCGTATTGAATGGCATCTCGAGTGTATTGACAAAGAAAAGCTCAAACCATCCACCCACAGTGATAATGCCAGGAACGACGCCATAGAGCACCGCAGCAACGATAACAAACGACACGGCAAGCGCAATGAGCGAGCCACGGAGGTCGGCATTGGGCACTTTCTTATAATAATATACCAATACGATTGCCGGAATACACAGCAGGTTGAGCAAGTGTACACCGATACTGAGGCCTGTCATATATGCAATGAGTACCAGCCAACGGTCGCTATGCGGCTGGTCGGCGCAATCTTCCCATTTCAAGATAAGCCAAAACACAACGGCCGTGAATGCCGATGAATAGGCATAGACCTCACCCTCGACTGCCGAGAACCAGAATGTGTCGCTGAAAGTATATATTAGCGCGCCCACAAGACCGGAACCTTCGATGGCTATCAACTTGCTCAGGTTAAGACTTTCCCAATCCTTCAATATCAGCTTTCGCGTGAGATGGGTAATCGTCCAAAACAAGAACATAATACAGGTGGCACTAAGCAAGGCGCTCATTGTGTTCACCATACGAGCCACCTGAGACGGATCGCTAACGAATTGAGAGAACAAATTGGCAGTGAGCATAAAGAAAGGTGCTCCAGGCGGATGGCCTATTTCCAATTTATAACCGGTCAAGATAAACTCAGGACAGTCCCAAAAACTGGCTGTCGGCTCAATTGTGGAACAGTAAACGAAGGCTGCAATGAGGAAAGCAAGCCATCCGAAGACGTTATCCACTAACCTAAACTGTTTCATTTATATCTTAAATAATTAAAATTTTATTCTGAAATATGGGTGCAAAGATAATATAAATCGGGGGGATAACAAAACAAAACGAGGTGTTTCGCAACTCCCCCACTACCCTTTCACTACATATCAACGTCCCAGGCTTCACATTCCGAGGCCGTATTTATCAATATAACGTTGCACTTCGGCCGCCCAAATCTCATATCCGGAGGGCAAAAGATGCAGACCGTCGCGGCATATTTCCTTGCGCATCGTATTGGTCTCTGGTTCTACAAGAAGTCTGAAAACGTCTATATAGACTATATTTTTGCGCTTACAATAGGCTTCAAGTTGTTTGTTTATCTGCGGAATCATGTCTGCTTTTCCTGCCAGCGTCTTCCATCTGCCGAAAGATTCATTTATCGGGAACACGCTTTGAACAAACAAACAGGACTCCGGCGACTGCCGACGGATTGCCTCGATGGTGCGAATCACGCCTTTTGCCACTTCATTTACCGTCAATCCGTGGCTCAAGTCATTGGCTCCGCACTCAAAAAAGATTGCTTTGGGCTTGCCCGGACACACCTGACAGAGCCTGTTGAGTATACCTTTAGCGTCATCGCCTATGATACCGCGGTTTATTATGCCGTATTTGCTATGCAATTTTGCGTTCCAATCTTCGCCAAACTCGGTATGACTGTCGCCAAGCATCACGATATTGTCGGACGAAGGCATGGGTTCTGTAGCGAAAGAAGCCACTTTCTGATTATAATGTTTGGTTGCTTTGTACTTCACTTGCTGCGCGCCTGCCGGCATAACTAACGCAAGACTCAGACAAAGTGCGCTGATAATAGTCTTTATTCTCATCGTCAGAACTGTTCGAGTATTTGTATTCGCTTCTCTGTATCAGGGTGCGTGCTGAACAGCGAGTTCATGAATCCCATTATTCCTGGTTCCATCTCGTCGGGCTGACAGATAAACAACTGCGCCACATCGGCACGTTTCACATCGTCAAGACCCGGATTTCCGGAAATCTTTCGCAACGCAGAAGCCAGGGCAAGCGGGTTACGACACAGCTCCGCGCCACCAGCATCGGCCATATACTCGCGGCGGCGGGATATAGCGAAGCGTGTTATCAGCGTGAAGAAATAGGCTATCACACAGCATATCACGCCAATCAGCATTACAACAATCATAGAAATGCCACTGCCTCTCTCGTCATCACTGCTGCGTCGACCGCCACCAAACCACATCATATTATACATCATGCGCACCGTCAGACTCATCACCGTCGAGATAATACCCACGAAGATAATGCTCGTGATAAGCAAACGGGTGTCGCGGTTACGTATATGCGTAAGCTCGTGGGCTATAACGCCCTTCAGTTCCTCATCGTCGAGCAAGTCCAATAGGCCTGTCGTCACGGTAACGGCGTAGCTCTTATTGTCTATTCCGCTTGCGAAAGCATTAAGTTGCGGGTCATCCACGACATTCACTTTCGGCATCTGCATACCGCAAGACATACACAGATTCTCCACAATATTATAAATGCGCGGATTCTCCCGACGCGAAAGTGGGCGCGAGTTAACCGCGTGCCTCACCATCGAGGAGTTGGCAAAGTAGGCAATGGCAAACCAAATACCAACGCCAAGCACAACCCAGGGGATAGTCGTGAGAAAATAATAATTCACCGTCGCGGCATCCATCTGATGCACCACGTTGCCGTATTGGTCATAATAACCGTTGCCAAAATAATTGACAAGCGCCAAAAACACCCAAACCATTCCGAGGATAATCGTCGGAAACAACAGAAGGAGCAACACACTCATCATGTTGTTCCTTCTTATTTGGGTCTGCATTCCTACGTATTGCATTTCTTAATTACGAATTACGAGTTTTGAAATACAAATTAATTAAACTACGAATTGCGAGTTACTAATTCAAAACTTAATCTCAGGAGCTTTATCGAGAGTCGCTCTATCTTCCTGCGGAATCTCGAACATAGGCTCTTTGTGGAAACCGAACATTCCAGCGATGATGTTTCCGGGGAATGTCTGCACTGCGTTATTGAATTCCTTTGTAGCCGAATTGAAGAATCTGCGCACGGCAGCAAGCTTATTCTCCACATCGGAAATCTCTGTCTGCAACTGCAAGAAATTCTGATTTGCCTTCAAATCGGGATAAGCCTCAAGCGAAACCTTCAGTCCGGCAAGCGCGCTCGAGAGTGCATTCTCGGCATTTATCTTATCATTAATGGTTGTCGCACCCATTGCGGCAGCACGCGCGTTGGTAACTCTCATAAGTGTTTCCTTCTCATGTTCGGCATAGCCCTTCACCGTAGCAACAAGCTGCGGTATGAGATCGTGGCGTTGTTTTAACTGCACGTCGATGTCGGCAAAAGCATTCTCACGGCCGTTTCTCAGTCTCACAAGGTTGTTGTAGATGCCAATAACCCAAAACACGAGCAGTACAACGACCACTAAAATAATGATTCCTGTTGTCATAATATTTATTGTTACATTTATATTCTGTTACAAATGTAACGCCATTCTACCATACTGCCAAATCATTTTAGTATTTCATGCAAACTTTTCAGTTTTTTACATATATATTAGGTTATAAGGTTTGAGGTTATAAGGTGAAGTTACCTGATAAATCATATTTCACCTTATAACCTCAAACCTGAGAGCGCAGCGACCTTAAACCTTAGCTGCCTCGGCTTTCATAAGGCGCAACCAATTACGATAACCGAATACGGCGATAATGACATAAGCCCCATATAGGAGTGCCTTAAAGGGTATTCCCTTGACAATATACAAATAGCAGCAAAACAAATCTACCACAATCCATATTATCCACTGCTCCACATACTTGCGTGCAAGAGCCCACAAGCCAACTATGCTGAGCGCGTTGGTGAATGCATCGGTCGCGGGAACGGTGCTGTCGGTATAGTTCGACAAGACCAAATAGGTCGCTGCCCAAACTGCAAGAAACGCGGCAAATACCGGAAGTAGGTATTTGCCGCGTATATGTGTGATGGGAAGAGACGTCTTCCCGTGCTTTCCTCCATTGCCAAACTTCCACACGGCATAGCCATATATAGCCGCAAAGGTATAGTAAACGGCCATACCTGCATCACCATACAAGCCGTGGCTGCCATAAAGCCATACGTCCATAGCGGGCATAATGATGCTTACGAGCCATAAACCGATATGGGCTTTATACTCAAGCCATATATATATGAAACCCAATATCGTGGTGAAAATGTCGAGCCAATGGGCGGAAAGAAATTCAGTCATTATTGTCAATCTTTATGCGAATAGTCTTAAAACTTCAATGTTATGCTACCCATCGCAGTAAAACCAGCCATTGGAATGAAGCCAATCTGATAGTAGCGGTTGTCGTTCGGATGTCCCGCACTCTCGCATATAGCGGAGTATACCCAGCCGTTTGAGGCGTAACGACGAGCGAAGATGTTGTTGAAATCGAGTCCGAGCACTACTTCCTTCAAGCCGAATGTCTTCTTTATGCCTGTGGCTGTATAGCCGAAATGCAGGTTTGAGACAGAGTAGCAAGGCAACGAGCGGTCGGTGTTCTCGGTGTTGTCAAGATACTGACGACCTACGAAGTTGGTATGCCATACGGCCTCGAAGCCTTTCACGTGGAAACGGGCGAAGCCATTGAGGATAGTCTCCGGCGAGAAAGCAAGCGTTGAATTGTCGTAATGTATTGTTTGCGAACCATTATCCCAGTCTTCTACGACCTCATCTAAGTCTTTTATCTTGTTCTTGCTCAATGCGGCATTACCTTCAAGCGTGAGCCATGGGGTAACATCGACACCGGCGGTAATCTCAACTCCCATACGGTATGACTTCGATATATTCGTTGTGAGCGCCTCACCTATGTCGCTGACAGCTCCGGTCTGCACGAACTGGTCTTTGTAATCCATATAGTAGAGGTTAATCCCGGCGTGCCATTTAGCAGAAGTGTAGGTGTAGCCAGCCTCGTAGTCGAAGAGCTGCTCGGCCTTCGGAGCTGGATATGAACCGTTGTCGGTGAAGTTGTTGCGCTCCGGCTCACGATGGCTCCATGCCGCCGATGCGTATGCACGGTGTCCGTTACGGCTATAGCTTACGCCGGCTTTCGGATTGAAGAAGTCGTATTTCTTATCAATGTCGAGGACATGATTGACGTACATTCCGTCATCAGTCTCATAGAACTTGTCATTGATACCATCAGTCTTGTACGTAACATGACGATACTGAGCATCGGCAAAGACGCTCAACTCCGGTGTTACAGCGTATGCAGCCTTCACATATACGCTGTAATCGCCTTTGTCGGCAGTAGAATCGTAGTACTTATAATCGCCTTTAGCAAGATATTTATCGCTCAACTCGTCATTGGCAATATAAGTAACATATCCGAAGTGATCGCAAGCGAACTGCTGCAACGACACGCCTCCTATGACATCCCACTTATCTGCCTTGTAGTTGGCATTCCAAACGAGTCCGTATGCGTCTTGCTCCAGACCTTTCTTGCGGATAAAGTCTGTACGCTTAACGGTGTTTCCCTCTGAATCTATGAAGTTTTCAAAGCCGAATTTGCTCAGTTTGTTATTGTATCTGAACTCGTTGTAATATCCGTAACCATGCGTATAATGAAGCGAGGCCGATGTGCTCCAGTTGTCATTTATCTGCCATGCTAATGACAAGATATTATGATTCTGCCAGAAATTATCAGTTGCCTGCTCCCACAGCGAACCGTCTTTCAGGCGGTAGCGCTCCGTAGTATAGCCGTTTTCGCCAAACACGAAACGCTCGTAAAGGCTGTTGAAGCGTCCGAGACCGGCATTATACATATCTTTATATGTCTTTATCCCGGTGCTCTCGCCGTATGTTCCGTCCATAATGCTCTGGTCATCGTTTCCGGCCGTAACTCCGTTCCAAGCCTGGCCGGTCTTCTCGAAGTTACCGAAGTTCTTGTAGCGGATAACGAACTTGTCGTCTATCCACGCCAAACCACCGTAGTAGCTGCCCGAACGGCCGGCTGTTCCGTGAATATATCCATCGGTGTTGGTCTCATGATATGCACCGTCGAATATCAGGTGGTTCCACAAAAGTCCGGTAGAGAACGAACCGCCGATGTTATATGTGTTGTACGAGCCGTATGAAGTAGACAGCTCGAGCGACGGAATTTCCGAAGGAGATTTTGACATTAAGGCCACCGTACCGCCAAAAGCGCCGTCGCCATTGGTAGACGTTCCCACGCCGCGCTGTATCTGCACGCCGCCCAAGAGCGAACCGTAGCTGTTCATATTGGCCCAGAAAACACACTGGTCTTCGGGGGAGTTCATCGGTACACCGTCCAATGTAACGTTCACGCGCGAGCCAGCCGCACCACGGATACGCATATATGTCGTACCTGTGCCCAAACCGTTCTCGCTCCAAGCTACAACACCAGGAGTCTGAGAAAACAAGAACGGCAGCTCACGTCCTGTCTTCGAGAAACTTTGCAGGTCTTTGCCTGCCACATTGGCGATTGCGAACGGCGCATCTTTCTGCGCTTTCACACCTTTTACTACTACTTCCTGCATCTGCTCGATATGCAGAGAGTCTTCACCATCAGCGACCACTGTCGCCGCATTCATTGAGCCAGCACTCATAAGGGCTGCCACAAAAAGCATTTCTTTTCTCATAAACACTAATACTATTAAAACCTCATTCGGACACAGTATGGCAACAGCAATTCTGCCATATACTGAAATCGCAATAATCCTTATAGGAAAGATTGTCGCAATGTCCGCTCAGAAAGCATAATCTATTTGATTTTATTAAAACACACAAAAAGGGGGCTTTGCGTGTAACCTCTTCCCAACGCCGGCATTATCCGGATCTGGTTATATGGGTATAATCTCAGCCCAATACCTCGGACACCCCTTAGCTGCCAGTCTGGCAACCGCCTGCAAAGGTAGATATTTTATGGGAAGTAACGAAATATTAGCAAAAGAAAATTATAAAAGGTGAAAAATCACATTCTCATATTCGCGTTTTTGCAGCCTAACAACGTTGCTTTTGAGATGCGACGACAATTCTTTCACATAACAATGACATTCCTTTCACTAAAATTTTAAGATTAAATCTGCCGCCATTCAGCCTCTTCCAAAGACTAATGGAAATATAAAAAGGACTTTATAACAGCCGTTACGACATATTATAAAGTCCTTTTCTTGAATTCGCCACGCGTTTATTTCATGTGGCGCATAACCTTATTGTAGTATTTTTGTGTTCCTTTGACACTGTAATTCTGCCCGCCATTCCATGCCCGGATTGCTTTTTCTACATTGTTTGACGGATTGTGCTTCGACTGAATGATAACAAACATCTCCCGTGATTTCTGCACATCGTACCTATCGGCCATTGTATAACGCTTCTTACTGCCGCGTCTTTTGAGGATGTCGTTACATTCTTTTACACAAATAGGTGAGATTTGCATCACTCCTACGCATGAGCCTGATCTTGCTCTTGGGTTTCCATTGCTTTCTACTTGGGTGATTGCATCCATTACCGGATTCCAATCAAAATTTTCTCCGCCTTTAATCTCAGCTCGCGCAGAAATGGTTGTGGCACTTAGTAAAATTAAAAAACTTACAATCTTAAATATTCTCATCATTAATAAATTTATGGAGTCTGAACAAGTTATGCATACATTGTTCGCGATACGGGCCTATGTGAGAACGAGTTACCACCGTACCTGGACTCCTGTGGATATTATTTTTGAATGACGCCCTAAAACAAAGGGGGCGCATCATTCATATTTTTATCGGGAGCAAAGATACATAAAATCAGTCATTTGGGGACATTTTACTATACTGTTTGCTATGTTTTACAGTCATTTATTGATTTATATCATATTGAATATCAATATTTTATGATTCATAAACGTATGTTTCACACTTTTTTCAAACATTCTTCTTCATACCTTTTTGAAAGTATTTCACCTCAAGAAAAATATGCTTAATAGCGTCTTTCAGCTACATTCAACGCCATCTTTATATGTAATATGATAAAGAACCGCAAAAGATTTTTGCCAACACAAAATCTTCTTTCATTCTTTTCTTTATATCAAGGTTTTTATCTACTTTTGCAAGTAGCACGATAAAAGATAAAGAAAATGAGGAAATTATTAATAGTTTCATTAATGATTGCGTTCGCAGGAATGGCAAAAGCGCAGTCTACAAAGCCATTTGCAGGGAAAATCAACAACGAGGAATTTCAAGTTTGGTTAGAAATTGATTTCTATAATAATGGTATTTCGGTACCGGGACAGGCTATCTTCGGAAAGTTGCCGGGCTTTTTAGGTTCGAAAAGAGATGGCAGGAAATGGCTTATCACAGATGCCGAGGTTTCTAATAATGCGGCTATGATAAGCATAATAAATGACTACGGCAGTGAGGATTTGACCGCGACACTGACATACAAAGCAGATGGAAGCTATGTTTTGGAACAGAAAAGCGGTAGTACGATAAAGATTGTCGTTAACCGCAAGTGGGTCAAACTGCCGAAGAAGTTGAAATTTATAAAAGTAGATAAGTGATTTCCCCAATATCTCTGCACATAGAATAAGACTTAAGGAAATCGTTTATAAAAAAAGAAATTTAATTGCGTATATGTCAGCTTTAGTATCTTAGAACTTATCTTTTATATAATAAAAAAGACTGTATCAATTATGATACAGCCTTTTTATAATAGCATATATTTTATCTCATTGCCCAATATGTTCCATTGTCAACAGCATAACGAACCTGATTAACGCCATATTCATTCAAAGAGACATCCATTTGGTTTCCGTCCGGCAATGTTGTCCGTATCGTACCATCGTCATTGAATCGGAAAATTTCCTTGCACTCGCCATTCTCTATACGTGACCATGAATTTTCTTCTTCATTATAGACCAACTTCAGCATTTCACCGGTAGGCTTAGTTATCTCATAACCGTCTTTCAATGTCTTTACCGCATAATAACGGCCGTCCTCACCGAGGACTTGCTTTGTCTTTCCAATATTGCTTGCCACCGGATTATTTCCTGACCAAAACTCAATACTGTTAAATAACAATACGTCGGCAACTCCTGCAAGCGCATAGACCGGAGAGATTACTATGAATATAATCTCATTGAGAAATTTGCTGTTAGTGGCTTTCCTGTTCCATGAAGACAACTTGTTGAACAGACTAAAAGAGCCAACACAAGAGCTTGCCAACAACAATGTCGCCATAGCACCGGCAACAAACTTAATTCTTCTGATTTTCATAACTCTTAATATTTTAAATCAGTACAAAATTACAGAAAAACATATATAAATCCTAATTATCCATCATTTTTCGCATCATAATTCTCTTACATTAGTAGAAAAGAACACTTATTAAGACATGAATTGCTTTGCGTTGAAGATTACTCATCTTATGTTGCGCCCCCTCTATTTCCTTACCGGCAATTTCCCATCCTACAACCACAACATTCAACACCTTGCTTTCTTTGTCTACACCATTAGACATAACATTTCCCTGTCACGCCCTATTGCTTCTTTATTATATCCACCCAAGAATCCTCCTCCCAAGAATCGTGACAAGACACAATAAAAAAAGCCTCCGGAAAGCACCAGCTCTCCGGAGGCTCCATGTAAAAAAGGCGG